>Ga0163180_10000169_pt1 | contig 36292 bp, 18 predicted proteins | sample AtlANTMetagenome_2_FD_109647 | JGI IMG/M metagenome (GOLD analysis project Ga0163180, IMG submission 109647) | Marine eukaryotic phytoplankton communities from the Atlantic Ocean - Atlantic ANT 4 Metagenome | ecosystem: Environmental > Aquatic > Marine > Oceanic | place: North Atlantic Ocean...
CTTTTCAGCTCTATTTCTTTTAAACTTGCCGCTTCTTGTTTCGATTTGACATCAATGGTAGATGCTGTGATTACTTTCAGGAGCTCTTCGCATGCTTTCGTTTCAGCTTCAACGACTTCCTTTGCCTGATTGAGGGATTTTTGCATCTCATCAACTTCATTCCCAGCTTGAATTAACTTCGAAGAGCCGCCTTCTAGACGAGCTTTCAATTCACCGATTCTTTTCTGGTTCATACCGAGCGTTCTCGAGTAGTTCGTGATATAGTCCAAATAATTTTTTGGAGTGACGTAATTCGATCTATTTAGCTCTATTTTATACTTTTTGGATAGTTCCATGACGAGTTGGTGCGTAGATACCACATGATTTGCAATTGGATCACGTAAATATGATGGGATCTCGTCGATTGAGCTCAAAAATGTGGTCGCAACAGATACAAGTGCTTCTTCTGGCCATGCCGTAAACCAATCAATGACGGTATCATTTACCAGACCAGGGAAATTCCTACACCTCGAACGCAGCAAGTCTCCAGTAGGGGACATGCACAACACAATATGCAAGTTCTTACGCGCACGCGAAATAAAGAAACGCCAAAGCTCTTCCTTAAAATCACGTACGTTTTCTTTGAGAGCATCATCTCGGACCGATCGCATGATCGCCTGTTTTTCGTCTTCCGGGTACAGCGCAGGAACTGCTCCGCTCGTCAAAATACTGTTGATGAGTTCAAGGAAGCTTTCGCTAGCAACGTGGTTATCTGTGAATAAGAATACGACTTTCTCGTTGTCCACGCCTACTTTATTGAACAAACGTTTCAAATCCTCCCGAAAAGAGTTCTCGTCGTATCCACGTGTCAAAGTGATCTCGAAAATTGAACAGCCTGCTGCCGCGGCAGCAAGTTTTGCTAAAGACTGTTTTCCAAAGCCACCATCTCCAATAAGGAGCATATGTCCACGTTCTTGCCTCAAAACTCTGTGGATTCGAGTCGCGTGCTCGAGTGCATCGTGGAAAAAGACCAGATTCATCTTTTTGTTTGCACTTTTGTCGCCACAACTATCAAGCGCTTTCTGGAAAGTAATTTTAATATCTTCATAGTCTCCCACATCTTTGTATCGAGATTGCACAGTCTTTTTGTCGCACTGTACTGTGCAATTGTTAGATTCTTGCACAATCTCGTCGCATTCATCTTTATCCTCTGGTTCATCAGCTTCTTTTTCTGCAGCTTCTCCTCCAACTAGTAACTCTGTTCTAAAGTCAGCAAATAAAACCGGATCTAAAAGGGCATGCTTCGATATTTTCTCATCGAAGTCGAAATAATCAATAACGAGAGATTCTATTTTTTGCTTGACCAAAGATCGATCGTTAGCGTCCACTAATCGATCGTGAAACACTCGCAATACCTCGTTGCGCCATAATCTCACAAACGCACTCTCTGAATCAATATCATTAGCAGTTGATTGGCTCATGCCCTGAAAGACTCGAGATAAATCGCGAAGGTTGAATATATAATGAAATTTCGAGGGAGTTGGTGGTAAAACATCGAGCATATAATGATAAAGCTCGAGAGTAGCCCTGAGTATTTTTTCGCACACCAAAGTCGTAATACGTGGTACCTCGTCATCATTTGCAACGAGTTCGCGTGCTAATTTTCCCAGAATGGTTCGGTAGATGGTTTCCAAGTTCTCTTCAGACGGTGCTTCAATTTCAAAAATGTTGAATAGAGAAGCAAAACGTGCATCAATTGTATTTCGCGCTCCGCCTGGGTGCCCCATTGCACAAATAAACTGCGTATCTTTAATAGTTTTCCAGTTTAATTCCTTACCGCGATCGTAAAAGCCGTCACGTTCGAGCAAAATTTTCAGCAATGCTACGGGTTGTTGCGTCCCGTATAAATCTTCTTTCGGCATGTTCAAATCGTCAATAAATACAATTAATTTTCGACCAAGTGGTGGTCCATACACATCTTTCGTACGTTTCTCGATGCAATCTTCAACAGCTCTTTGCACGTCAAGAGAGCTTGTTCTCGAACTCAAATTCATCGTTATATATGACATGTTGCTATCGCTGCCTGTCATTTCGGCGAGTACTTTTTCTATTGTAACTGTTTTTGCTGTACCACACGCACCTACGAACAAGATAGGCTTATTTGAGGTACTACATAACGTTTTTAATAGCCAAGAAGATCTGACAGTATCTGCCGTCGGAATAAGTTGAGATGAAAATGATGATGCATGTGCATCTAATGGAAGCTTTTCGGCTTTGGATTGCCAAGAAAAGAACGTATCGCTGGAAATGTCATACCCATAGTCGTACATTGTACCAGAACTTGGTAAATTGAGCGGACACGAACACGTGGGATCATCGGTAAGTTTCCGAAGAAAGGTGTCAAATTTAACCCTGTCTGACTTAACCACGGTGGCACCAAATGACCATGTAATTGCAAAAATAAACATTCGCTCTATCTGCCTCGTAAATTCACCTATTCGCTTGTCTGGTCCAATGGAACCACGTTCTTTGGAAGAATTGGCGAGATTATTTCCCCCATCTTCTGAAGAAAGTGGAAATAAACTATCGAGGAGAGAACATAGTTGCTCCACGTAATTTGACGGCGTTCTTTGGATGCTAGACGTTGGAGGCGCTTCATCGTCAGATACACCTTCCAAACAAAACTCTACGAGTGCACCAACATATTTATCGAATAAACGCGAGAACAGACTTCGAAGCACCTCCGTACTTTGTTTCTTAATCCAAGAAGTACAAATGGGTTGAAAACCAAGTGTTTTTGGATCCACATAGACCATGCCGCATCGAGAAACGGTCGCCGGTGATGCGTGTGCCAGATTCGCCACTTCGAATAACAATTTGCAGTGGTCTCTAAGCCTAATGCGTTCGCCGTTGGGTAATGTCAATAGTTTATTATCGTCCATCACGGAGTTCATGTTTTCTACCCAGACGGCGTCAACGTCACCGTCAAAAACAATATAACGAGATTCGCTCTGTCTGTTTTCGGGTAAAGGACGATTGGCTTCGCGAAATATATTTGATAACAGACCATCAGTCCATTCGCGCGTATCTCTATCTAATGAGCCATAAAGCTCAGAAACTGATTGTGCCTTGGGATTGAGCACAATCAACTTAGTTGGTTTACCGAGCGCATCTTGAGCACGGGCGAGAGTTTTAATAATTACTGACTTCCCACCCCCAGTTTCACCAACAATCATAGTCGTATGCCTCGTCAGCATGGTTTCGTATAATTGAATGACTTTATCGACTTGCTCAGAAGGACCGGTAAGAACCTGATACCCATTGCTCTCTAAATCTTTTTCCACAGCATCATTCAGATTTGGGTATCGAACACGTGGACAATCCATTCCTGGGAACAAGTCATTTATCAAACCAAGAAACAAAGGAGCATCTTCGAACACAAATTTTGGCAAATTCATATCTCTCAGTGCGCGCATCAATACGAGCTGTTCAGAGAGTTCTGGTGACTCTCGCTTCAAAGCTCCTGCCATAATGAGCACTGATTTCAAAGCTCTCAAACCAAAATCGTAGTGCGATTGCTTGGAAAGTTGCTCTTTTGCGAGCTTATACAAGACTGTCATCTTTTTCGCGAGTTCTTTGGCACTGTCGAAACCTTCCGAGAACAGCATGATTTCGCAAATTTGCTGAAGATCCGGAACGATCATCTGAACCGGGCGAAACAAAGCTTTCAGATTATCTGGCAACTCTGTTCTACCGGCGTATCCAGGGTTCATAGTAATAAAGATACCCGTCCTAGAGTCTAGAGCGATATCCTTGCCTTCAAAATTAAATCGGTTCGTATTTACTTTCAAACTTTCCTGGATGGTGCGGATTTGAGATGATACTACACTGAGTACTTCGGCATCAATTCTATTAAACTCATCGAAACAACCCCAAGCACCGCACTGCACGAGACCAGTAAATATAGCCCCCATCGCTTTATAATCTAATCCTTCTCCACAGTTGAATACTACACAAAGCAAGGCCATAGACTTTGCTAAATCCTTTGTCGTTTCTGTTTTACCTGTTCCAGCAGGTCCAGCCGGGGCGCCACCAAGCCGGTACGACAATGCCGTGGTGAGCGTCATATAGCACCTATCCGTCAGGCCCGTAATTACTAATCGTCCATTTAGACCCATGTATTCGTATCCATATAAAAATTCTCCGGAACACTGGTTGATCACGATGTCATCTCGTTTTTTGTCCCATTTAAAGCGAAGCTGAGATTCCCATGCAAACTCAGATTCATCTAGAATCGAGTCCCGGACAAAGCTTTCTATGATATCGCGAGCGTGTACGTCAATTATAATCATGGTATTAACTTTCTTCCGCTCAAGGTCTGTTAAATCAGAACGAACTAGCTTAGTAAGATCTGCTAACTGCAATGTTAATTTATCCGAAAGCAACTTCATCGCCATCTTATCTTGACCGTTCTTGACGCGACGAAAGACATCGATAACCTCCCAAGTCCACCAAATCTGAGATCCAACGAGGGCAACCATACCCAATTCCTCCAATATCCAATTTGTTCGCGAAGTTGCGTTGGCATACCTCCTGATCCCTTTCTTACACATCTCTTTCAACGTGGTGCGCATGGTGTTTTCTACTTTTGTCATCAAAACTTCGACTGGCAAACCTAAAACTTGAACTGACTCGGAGAGTTCGAACGACTCACCTTCGCTACTCATCAACCCAACGATGGATTCATTGTTTGGACCAAAAATCAGTTTCGCGCAATTATCAAAGAGTTTCAACATGTGCTCCTGAACGAGCGTTGGATCGGAAGTACCGAGTATAGATAATAGCTCATCGTCAGAAATAAAGAAAAATCTAGGGAACGCATCGCGCTTCGTGTTCAGATATTGAGATAGCGACTTTTGACACGATTCTAATTGTGAAGAGAGTTCCTTCAAATGATGCAATCGACCTTCCACTTTACAGGATTCTAATACCTTCGATTCCTTTTCTTGTTGTGTGCTCCGCATGATTTCTCTCCAGGAAAGATCAATTTGATCGAATTGGTCAGCTTCAAATGGAAGCTGTGCCCGAATATCATCGGCACCACAAAAAATTGATTGTAAATACATCCATCTGCGTTGAGTCCCAATCCACGCCTCTAGTACGTCGGAAATGTGCGATAAGCTATATTCCAAGCTTTGGACCGTATCACGAAATGGTACCGCGTGCTTAGATGCCGAGATTGATTGAAGCGTCAGGCTTGAATCTTCAAGCGAAAGTGTGATGTCATCAACAGCACAAAGAATCAGAGTCTTCTCATGGATCTCCCTTGGTTCTCGTGCAAGCGGCCGCAAATCAAATTTGGCGCTTTCCCATTGCGCGCCAAGTTTTATTAAATCCTCCTCAATCTTCATCTCTCGTTCGGCTCTATTCGTGATTTCTCTGACATGTTGCGCATGTTCATGTAGTCTAAGCTTCAAGACGTCCTCAAAGGTAACCGTGGTCAATGCAATTGATGTCTTCGCCAATCTTGCCAGCTCTTCCCAATGCCTTGGACGCATTGCAGGTGACTTGAGCGTACAAAACAAATCCAGAGTCTCTTCGAATAATGTTATGCTCTTTTCAATACTTATGATCAATTCAGATGTCTTGGGCGTTTCAATGATGTTCGATTTGCAATCTCTCCTGGACTCTTCGCCAATGACACGCAATTGTTCAATATCGATAGACTCCCATAACACACCAGAATGCACTTTAACTTTCGAATCAAATCTCTCGAAAACTGCGTAGCAGCTCTTATATTCTTCAATATCTTCTTGCAATTCTTCCAAACTTGAAACCGAACGCGGAGGAAATTGGAACGCTTTCTCAGAGTCGCGCAAGACTTCACTTCGGGTGCACAAATCGAAGATTTTTGATCTAAACACGTTCAATTTCGATACTCCAACGTGCAAATCTACTAAACTTTTATCAGACGCCGGTCCATAGTTTTGCATGTCGGCTTGCGTGTCTTCGCAAGCACTCACAAATTCATTCAAATCATTACGTAATTGATTTTCAAACTTCATCCGAACGTGCCTGAAGTCGGCATCTGCTCTTTCAATCTTCTCTTTACAAGCTTTCCAATTCGCCAACGTTTCTAAGACGAGATTCGTATACTCACAACTAGCATCATTATGTGTTGTTGATAATGAGGACGATGATGAGAAGGACTCTTCTGGCCGCAGACCAAGGCGAAGTTTGACCCTGTCTTTAATTTTCAGAATATTAATTTCAGTCTCCCAGTCCACGCGTACATCTTGAACCATTCTCAGAAACACTTTCATTTCATCCAAACTTGATGGAACTACATCTGCAACACCGTCTATGTTTCGAAACTTCGAATTCAGTTCCGATAGAAAATTACTATCCTGCGCTGCTGAAATGCTCGAAAGCTCTTTGATCCAGATGTCACATTCTCTAGCAACCCCCTTGATAAGTGGCGTGGCATCAATCATCGCACAAGAAATCGTCACATTTCTATTCGAATCCGTTAACACTCTACACTTATATCGATTAAATAGAATGAATAATTCGTCAAGCGGTGCAAATTCAATCCCAGAAAGATCTGTGAACATCTGTAGTGTTTGTTTACGAGCTTTCGTGTTCATCGCATGCTGGAACTTGCCCCAACTTCCAACATATTTCGCAATTTTCCGTGAAAGCCTAGCAATGGCGCGTTGTGCAGTAGCTGCGAATTTACAACACACGGTAGATGTCCTGAGATCGCGTGCGAATGTAATTCCAAACGCATCTGCTTCTGTTTCATGGACAGAGCAGCTTGCCGTCACAAGGATATCGTCATTCCTTATACCATCATCCAGGAGACAGCGGCCACCATCGTATTCCGTATCACTTCCTTCATCAACATCAACACACTGGGTTTGTAAGACTTCAAGACAAGTTCCGTGCATCCATCTCGTGAACTTTAATCCGACATTTTGAATCGAATCAACGAATGAGTTCAATCGGGTGGAAATATCCTCCAAGGACGGTGATATGACGGCGTCTTGGGAATATAATTCAATTGTACATCGAAAAAATGCAGCATTATCAACACCGCAACGAGAGATGAAATCCCTTCGAAACGAGCGTAAACTCGAGCATATTGCTCTGACGAGTGCGCAGTATACGCCTTTCTCAGAAAATTCGTAAAAAGCTTGCATTTCTAGAGCCTTTTTGGACCGCGTACCGATGACACAAAACTCTATATCTGATAAAAGGTTTGAAACTTCCTTATATTTTCCTACTGCTCTTTCCATAATTTCATCGCGTGTGCGTTCTAATGTGCTCATGACATCGTCTAATTCTGGCAACAGCCCAATATCGCCTTCTACTTCTTGTATGCAGGACGGAGAGAAAAACCTCAATTCCGATATCGTTTCCGTGAGCTCTGCAATAGATTTCGAGATACGTCTTACTTCAAGTACTGTTCTTTCGAAAGCTTCAATAGCATGTTGGGACGATTGAATAAATGTATTGAAGCCCAGCGCATTCCAGTTCAATTTAGAGCAACCAGGCTCAAGGGCTTCTTCCAGCTTGATCAGCTTTCCTTTGAATAAAGCGAACTCCTGGTATGTTAGACCAGACGTAACTCGTGAGTACTCCGAACATACATCTTTCAAACTATTTAGGTGAGACTGATAAATATCTTCTTGAAGAACAACGTCCTTTGCCAATGACGGGATTTCATGTCCTAATTGGGAAATACTCTTGGCTTCGCGGATCAAAACAGATAGATTTTCGTGGAAATTCGGTCGAAACACAGGTACCGACGAATGCGAAAGTCCATCATTCACACCGAGAACTTCTGTTCTAGATATCTTTACCAAAATGAACGATCGCAAACTAGCTATGGATTCATCAACAACTGCAGAGCTCCACTGTCGAACCAGTTCTTTTTCATATTCCAACACAGTCTTGGAAAAATGAAGATACTTGTTCTCAATTTCGAGAGCCACTGCGCTTTGAATATCCTCTCCAAGAGATGTAAACTTAAATATACGCATGGTTCTTCTAATTGATACAAAGAGTTGTCGAGACCATGCAATTTTCCCACTAATTCTAGCCTGATTGCGTAATAATGGAACATTTCTTTCTTGTGTATGAAAAAAGTGTTGTATTTGATCGATTTCTCTACCAAATTGGTCCAAAATATCTCGCGTCGTATCTCTCATCTGTTTATTAAGAACATCTCTTACTGGAGAAGACCGTATGGAAGAATTCTTACGATTATGTTTGACATTACCAGCATCATATAGCAATTCTGAATTCGGTGAAAGTGATAGAATGTTGAACATAGTTCGAAAGCTGTGTAGCAATTCAAACGCCGCTTTGGCAGATGTTGAATTTTTGAACGATTGGTCAATGAATGATCTCACAACTCGTTCAATTCGAACGCGATCTACGTGAAAAACTTGAACAGTATCAGCCCAATCTTCTGCTTTTGATGGATCAAATGCATTGAATGAACAACGAATAATTCGGTTGTTCATGTTCGAAACTCGCCTCACCGCGTCGTCAAAACCTACTTGATCGAGCGTCACGGCTCGGAACTTGGGACTCAGAAAGGTTTGAAAATCTAGCGAAGCCGCAAGCATTTCTCCCAAATCGTCGCAAACACGCGCAATATGATCCGTTCTAGAAAAGAGGCGTTCGCGGTCAAACTCCCATCTTGCATCTCGATTGGATCGCTCTATACTTTCGCGCACCTTCAAATAATTTGTCTTCCAGCTTCGTAGCGCCAAAGATGCATCCCGTAACTTCTCTGATAACGTAAGATTATTATTATCTTGAACATCTTCATTGGGTTGATATGAACTCGTTGATGGTTTGATGGTTATTATCGTCGGTTTTGTCAACGATGCGACTTGATCGGCGTAACCTTCTGCTCTCTCATTCGTATTATCGTCTTGGCGAGACACTGTTAATACCAGCTTTGGGTCAATTTCAGAGGTTACCCTTAACGACAGTTCGTCTGCTATTCGACCCATAAGCTGTCCCATTCGGTCATCGTTTGAATAATGACTCGAAATTATCCAGACCAGTCTGAGCGCTTCAAGTGTCGGCTCTAGGCAACGGGAAATACGTTTGAATGACCCCTGCGAGATGGTCACAAAATGCCCTTCTAACGTGGTGAGAAATTTCACATTTTCCTTCGATTGAGCACACAAAGCGGCAAGATTTTCGCGTAAATAACGAAATTTAATGAGAGTCTGATGTGCTTTTGAGTGTTGCTCCGCATCTTCTATCATCTCAGAGTGTATCGAATCTTCTAAACTTTGCTCAGTCTTTTTCATCTCTTTGCAATTCAGTTGTTCGAAAAGTTTGTGCCTCTCTACATTTCGTTCTTTCCACCTCTCTATTTCGCGAAGCGGGCCCGTCGTCGTCGTCGTCGTTGCTTTCGTTGTCTGCGCTATTTCATTATTATTCCTACTACTATGAATACTATTCCCATCGTCATTAATCGTGATATCGAGATCGCGCTTGATGAAGGAGGAAATAACATTCGACCACTCCGAGAGACAGTCAATCAAGCGGCGTGCGTTCATCGAAGCTGCTTGTTTCCAATACCCCGTCGTATTTTTGTCTTCGTCTTTCTCTCTTTCTACCGGCGGTTGAGGACCTGGCGCACTCTCCGGAGCTTTACGATGCAGTTCATTCATATCTTCTTCTTCTTCTTCTTCTTCTTCTTCTTCTCTGCCCTCCTCTCTATCTACTCGCTCAGCGCCCATCGCGTGAGTCTTACGTTTTCTTTTATTATTAGGTGGCTCTATAGCTTTCTTTCTTCTTCTTTCATTTGGGTTTTGGTCGTTATTTTTCGACGTATTTTGACCACGCTCTAAAAATAACCACACACACCACTTTTATTCTGTTTGACTTTTCTCTCAGAACATACACGGCAAAACATAGATGGACAATAAAACGCACATCGAGAGCATCGACGCATATATTCGAACGCATAAGATTGATGATTTGTTCACTCGGATGTTATCTGCGACGCTCAGTGAGAGGCCAGAAAACGCGCGCGAATATATTCGAAAGTTCTGTTCCAACGACAAAAACATCAACCACAATATCAACGACGAAAACGACACGACAAAGACGACGGGGGAGATCAACGATCACAAGAACGAAGAGCAGCAAGTGAAGGAAGGGGACGATGATAAAGAAGAAGGCGAGGATGGCGTTAAATCTAAAGTCACAGTTGAGCATGCCGACGAAAGCGCGAGTTTGTATTTGAACGAAACTTTGGGCGTATCGCACCTTTTTGCTCTTCTCTCCGACGCACTAGTCGAGGGCGTAAAGTCACAGCAAGATCCACTCGAAATTCTTTCAAACACGATTCTTAAACTTCGCAACGATAACAACGCAGAAAATGATACGCAAACTGATGTCCTAATGAAGAGAAGAGATGAATCAGAGAATGTAAGCATCACACGTCAGTCACCGGCGTGTGTCGAAGACGAGGAAGGATGTGGGAAGGAAGCAAGAGAACAAGAGGAGGTAGAAGAAGAAGAAGAAGAAGAAGAAGAAGAAGGAGAAGAAGAAGAAGAAGAAGAAGAAGAAGAAGAAGAAGAAGAAGAAGAAGAAGAAGAAGAAGGAGGAGAAGGAGAAGGAGAAGAAGAAGTTGGTGAGAAAAAGACATTTCATAGAAGCGACGAAGAGAGCAGTGAAGACGACCGCGAGACCGGGGATACCGTGAGTGGGTTGCAATTGTCTTCAGTGATAAATAACAGTCAAACGAATGAATATCCAACATTCCATCGCCGTCAATCCGTCTCCGCTGAATGTATTGACCGAACCCAACTGCTCATGCAAATGAAGAAAGATGAGTCCATCGAGGTTGCAAAAGGACTCAAGGGCGAGAAAGATGCACCAAACGACAAAAATTCGTACGAAACTATTACAAACGAGGAAGGAAAAAACGAAATCGTAGCTGCCTCGGAAAAAGAACAAGAAGTTCTGTTGAAAATCATCTCCGAATCTCCACTAATGTCTCATTTATGTATTCAAATCCAAAAGGAGCTCGTAAGTAGTTTAAAAAAAGAGCGCGCTTTCCAAAAGGGTGATTGTATCATTGAACAAGGTGGTACTGCTAACTGCTTGTATATTTTGGAGCAAGGCGAGTGTGAAGTCTTCAAGAAGGTTTCAGAAGAGGAAGGTGTGAAGAAAGTCAATGTAGTTGAACAGGGAACGTGTTTTGGCGAGCTTGGATTATTGCACGATTGTCCTCGTGCAGCTTCAGTAATTTGCTCATCCGATGATGGAGCTGTAATTTGGAGGCTAGATAGATCTATCTTTAGAAAGCTCGTCATGTTTGCTGGCGCATCCGAAGGAGTAGGGAATTAAAGAGGATTTATAGCGAATAAAAAAGGCGGCCATTGTAATCGACACCTAAGTTATTTTTCATACACACAATAATAATTATATCCGTGTTGAAGTCTAACTACTACTACTATAACGTATCATTTTCGATCGCTTGCTATTGATGTGTAAAGAGAAGCTGATCTTCTTTCAGCAATCTCCAGTCTGCGCTTGTAGTCATTCGCTTCAGTTTCGGATTTTCTGAGTTGCACACGAAGTTGGGCCAACAGTTTCCGGTCCGAATCCGTCCCTCCACCAACGCCAGCAGATGCTCGCGACACCACAGAATCGATCAGTGACGTCGGATTTCCAACAACTGATTGATTCTGTTTATGCTGATTACTATAAAGAGCTTTAGCCTCGGATAGCTCTCGAGTCAAACGCGCTCTCTCTGCTCTCAACATTGTTAGCTGTTTCGATTCAGATGCTTTTGGAGATGACACAGTAGCCTCACCTACGTTTCCTTGTCGCGCCTGCGCAATGAGGTTTTCTCTCTGCTCCCGAGCGAGATCCAAGTCTTCTTCTAACGCTTTAATTTTCGTCTCCGCTGTTCTGAGTTTTGCGGTTGCCTTTGAAAGTTCGAACGATAAATTCTGAACTTCCTCGTCGCCGGTCTCTATAATCACCGATGCCGAAGGAGTACCCGCATGTTCGCTCTGCTTTTTTTGTTGTTCTTTCAAGAGATCTTTTTGCAGCTGCGTGATTCTACGTTGCGCTTTTTCGTCTTGTCCGGCAAGAGCAGTTCTCAATATTTGCAAATTTCTATTCGCTTCGCTCAACTCCTCGTTCCGAGTACTCAAGTCTCTGGATAGTTCTGCGTTACTCTTTTGTACCGCGCCGAGCGTTGTTGTCAGCGTTTTCTGTACATCTTCGTTGTGTTGATCGGCTTCGCGTTTCATGTGCTCGATTGTACTTTTCAGACTTTCGATAAACTCGTTCGCTTCATTTTGCTTTTGAATAATCTCACATAACCTCTCTGTCGCAAGCTCTACGGCGCGTGCGAATTTATCATCCGCCATTTCTTGCATTTCCTGTGCCGTCGTTTCCTCGTTGTCTTCAATGATGCCGAGCTCTTCCGCTTCTTCTACGGAGTCTCGAAATTCGCCATCGTCGATGACTGCGAGAGCTTGACACACGTCGAAAGTTCGCTGCTTCCACATTTCTGCCATTCTGTTAGTTTCCTCCACGGCTATTTCGTATTCTTTTGCTCTCGCTTTCAGTTCATTTTCTAACTTTTTCGCCTTCTCTTTCCATGAAGAGAGCTCTTCGTGCATTTCCTTCACGTTCAAAACAATTGGTTCCGGTTTCTTCTCCGTCAAGCTCTCGATTTCCCCTCGCAACTTTTCGTTTTCGACTTCAACTTCTGCCGTGGCTGCCGCGACGCTTTTGTTCAAAGCCCCCGTACTCGCGGACATGATATATTCTCTCTCCAACTCTAATATGTTCTTCTTCATCTGTTGCACCTCTTCTAGCTGTAATCGCGCTCTCGCTTCATCTATCAACTTGGCGTCCGCGACGCGTTGTCTCTCTCGCGCGACGGCGTTTTGAAGCTGATAATCATCGCCCATACTTTCATCGCCGCCGCCGAACCAGGATGAGAACATGATTATTGATGATTATAGAATATAAACTTGATTTTCTTTTGTGTATTTGTCTGCGTGTGTGTGTGTGGATGGATGGATTTTGACGGCGATATCTCGTTCTCGCATAAAAATTCTCCGAAAATGGAAAAATAGAGAGAGAAAATGTCGACGAGTAGTAAATGACGGCAGAAAAAGAATCTCTCTCTCTCTCTCTCTCTCTCTCACACACACACACACATACATATATTATAACTATGGTGTGCATACGTCCGGCAACCGTGGATGATCTGGCCGCCATGCAGCAGTGCAATCTCATGTGTCTCCCGGAGAACTATCAGATGAAATACTACGTCTATCACGGTACGTTTTTGTTCTTCTTTTTGTCGTTCAATGTTTGCCTGCGTCCCAAAGAGAGGACGAAATTCCATAAAGTACTGACGACAAAGTTAACGCTCTGTTATCTGCTGCACTCTTCTACTTTTAAACAGCCGTCTCCTGGCCGACGCTTTTACACGTCGCGGAAGATCGAGGGAAAATAGTCGGATACGTCCTTGCCAAGCTCGACGAAGAGTCTCCCAAAGTAGCTAAAGGACACATCACCTCTTTATCGGTTCTCAGAACTCATAGAAAATTAGGCATAGCCGCAAAGTTGATGATTGCCGCGAACGACGCTTTAATGACGACATACAAAACAGAAAGCTGCTCGTTACACGTTCGCGTTTCGAACAAAGCGGCGCTTCATTTATACGTTGACACGCTAGGGTACGAAAACACGGGCACAGAGAAGGCGTATTATGCCGACGGAGAAGACGCGCACAACATGCGTTTGACTTTCAAATACGGTTTGAAGGATCAAGGTTTGACGGATGACGAGTTGAAAGTGCTGGAAAGATTGGGATTGTTAGACGTGAAGTAAATTAAGCTATGTAACTTTGCTATGGCCTTGTTGTAAAATAGGAATTAGAATCACCTACTCGTAGATTATTAAACTACCTACTTTGAGTTCACCTCGATGTCGATTGGTTGACAAATTCTTTTTCACAAAAATTCACAATCAAACACACAAAAGAAGACGCCAATATTGGCTGGAACATACACTCCTCCTCCTCCTCCTAATACTACTAATAATAACAACAGCACTATAGATTACCGAAAACCTAAATGTCTGCCTTCGAAGAATTCGGGATTTGTCCAGAGCTCATCACTTCCTGTGAAGAGAACGAGTGGAACATTCCGACGGCAGTTCAAGCCGAAGCGATGCCGTTAATTTTGACCGGCGGCGACGTCTTAGTGGCTTCTGAAACTGGGAGCGGCAAGACCGGAGCGTTTGGATTGCCGGTATTACAAATCGTCCACGAAGTTCTCGTCGAGCGCAAGAAGAATGAGGTCGTAGGAAATGATGGTGATGGAAACGACGCAGCAGCAGCAGCGAAGCAGACGACGAAGAAGCAGAAAACCATAAAAAACAACACGAAAGAAGAAACAAACAATAGAATAAATAAAACACCACGGTTATCGAGCACAGATCGAAACGCACTTTTTGCCATAGACGAGGAAACTTCGAACGGTCTCAAAGCAGAATGCAGAGCAAAGCACGCGTGGGCAGGCGCGAGATGCACCATGGGGTATTGTACTTCTCCAAACAACAATAAGCACACGAAAGTAGCGTACGAGTGTTCCGTCTTGGATGACGGTTTAGTTAGGCTTGGATTTAGCTTTGTCAATGCCTCTTTGGATGGATTAGGAACAGACGCGTCTTCGTGGGGTTACGGGGGAACAGGTAAAAAATCCCACAATAAGAAGTTTGAAGATTACGGGACAAAGTTTGGAAAAGGTGACGTCGTTACGTGCATGTTAAACTTAGAAACCATGGAAATTTCATATGCGCTCAATGGAAAGGAATACCCGACACAGAGCGCAGTTGCGTTCAAGCTGAAGAAAAACTCCAAAGGTGGAGGAGACGTGTATTTCCCTGCGATATGTATGAAAGATGCTGAAGTGGAGATGAATTTCGGGAGCACGCCATTGAGATTCCCAGACTTGTTGAAAAGAAACGGCTTCGTATCGTGTGCCGAATGCAAGGAGCAAAATATCAAATCGTTCGAAGAAGCGTCGCGAAGCAACAATATCAATAATAGTAAAGGTAACTTTTCGGTGGCGAGTAGACAGCCGCTGGCAATAATTCTAGAACCGGTGAGAGATTTAGCGGAACAAACGCAAGACGTTCTGATCTCCTTCAAGAAATATTTGATAAATCCTGAAATTGAATGTGCTTTATTCACCGGTGGTGGCGTCAACGAAAAAAAACAAAGAAAATGGCTCACCGAAGGCTGCGATATCATCACGGGCACACCGAGTAAAATCATCGACCACGTTGAAAAAGGACTAATCGACGTATCAAACGTCAAATTCTTCATTCTCGATGAAGCTGATCGTTTGGTGAGTATGGGAAATCAGTCGGCAATTCTAAAACTCGCCGAGCAATTACAAAAATTCAACGGGAACGAAGTTGGTATCGATCGCTTGCAGACTCTCATGTTTTCTGCAACTTTACATTCGCCAGAAATCACGCGTCTCGCGAGTAAGCTGTGCGTAAATCCAACTTGGGTCGATTTGAAAGGAAGGCAACCCGTCATCCCAGATTCCGTGCACCACGCATGCGTTCGCATAGATCCCACAAACCACGACGAAAATGCGAACATTAGCAGTTTGAAAGAGTTCGTCTCCACGGACGGCGTGCACGTATTTGACTGCGACGGTAATGACGCGAAACTGAAGTTATCCGAAGCTGTCAAAATGCTCAAACCTCGCGTCTTGAAAGAGTTGATAGATGCGCATTCCATGTCAAAATGTATGATTTTTTGTCGAACAAACTTTGATTGCGATAATCTGGCTAACTTTTTTAACAAGTGTGGATACGATAAAGTGGCTAACGCACAAACTTCGGCGTATTCTTGCGCAGTCTTGGGTGGCGCAAAAACCATGGATGAACGCAGAGCAAGTTTGGCAGCCTTTAAATCTGGCGAAATAAAGTTTCTCATTTGTACTGACGTTGCGGCTCGAGGTTTAGACATCAGTGGTCTCCCGTTCGTGATCAATATGACTTTACCAGATCGAAGTGAAGATTACGTGCATAGAATTGGTCGCGTCGGTCGAGCCGACTCCATGGGACTAGCAATCTCGTTGGTCGCCGCGAATTGTGAGGAAAAAGTGTGGTTCTGCACGAAAAAAGGGTACAAGCCGTGGCTAAATCCTACGAAAAACGACGTGAAATCCCACACGACATGGCTGGATGAATCACACGCGCTAACGGAGATTGAACGCAAACTTGGGAATTCGACGGTTGAATCTCTCGGCAAAAACTACGCGATACCGGATCATTTCGGATCTATAGAACAATATGGCAAGACAAAAAAAATCACCGTAACAATAGATGAGGAGCAAATACGAAGATTAGAGATGTACGCGCCCAATGTTCGTGCTTTGGCCGATTTAGAAGCTGAAGTGTCGCTGAGCTATTGGACACTGAAAAGAAAGTTCAGTCAGTTGTCGTAAGAAAAAAATAGCTGTTGCAACATAAATACAAAGGAAATGTAACAGCAAGCTATAATGTCACAAAACTAACATCATATCGCCGGCCTTCTCTTCCTCGGTGCTCTCAGCGGCGCGGGAGGCGCTATTTTCTTGTTAATTTCATTTAGAAATTTATCCCGCTCCTCCTTCGTGTAAGATTGCCCACCTTTTTCCATGTGCTTCTTTTCCTTTTCTAGCAATATAGATCTCGCTAAGCAGTAATGCGGCATTGGGCTCTTTTCCCAGGCTATTCTCCCTTCTTTCGTAGCTTCCTCGCCGTAAAAATCAGACCTCTCTGTCATGCATCTCTTGCAATCGTCTGGATCATCGGTATGACATTCTTCTATACACGGTTCCTTGAACGATGCTAACTTGTGTCGAGCAAATCTCTGAAACATTAACCATTCCGCTTGGTCCCTTTCACCATATGGTTGAGGACATCGGTTGTGGTAATGATAGGGGACACCCTGTGCTTCTGAAATTTGCATGCCGTATAATTTCACTTCTGTACAAACGTTGACTGCAAAAAGTAATCCCGTCCATCCACTTGTCGGCGTATAATCGCCGGCATCGAAACCTGCAGGTAAATTATCGAACGAATTCGACAACTGGAACGCCATTTCCCCGACATAATTTACAAAACTCGAAGACAAGAGATAAAATTTCTCATCTTTACCTTTCTCAGCACGGCGCTTGATGTAATCTTGGAGCGCGCCGGCGCCTCTCATGTTCCACAAGATAATTTCATCTTTCGATTCTCTAAAGTCTAACCATTTCGAATTTACTAATCTAAAGGATGTCCTCGTCCCAACGCGATTTTCCAAACCCTTCGTAGGTGCCCCGTTGAATCGTATGACCACGTCATGGGAATCAATCTCTTTCCCGTTTTGCCCGTATGCCAACATCCCAGAGTTTCCGACAACGGCGCAACTTTTATATGGCATTTTGGAGACGACATCTTTTGAAGGTACACCGGCTTGTTCCACAGATTTGCACGTACCAATAACTCGCATTGGCGGAATTTTACCCGGTAAGAACACTTTAATGTTCCCATCTTCGCATGTTTTGCGAAGTTGCTCTTTGTTTGTCGTGAAGTCACCTTCAAACTGTAAAGGAGTTTTAACTTTTCTCGAAGACGAAAGCTTTTCACTCGATTTGCTCTTGAACGTGAAGGTGTTCGGACCTTCCTCGCATGATATGCCATGCCACAGCTTCAAACACTGACACTTGTTGTTTACGACAATCCCTCTCTTGTTACAGTTGGCGAATGAAGAAGATGAAGAAGAAGAAGAAGAAGAAGAAGAAGAAGAAGAAGAAGAACTCCCTTCATAATTTCTATTATTCTGAATATTGTGTGTAGTAATATCATCTTCGTCTTCGTCTTCGATTTCACCTCCATATCCGTAACTCTTCGCAATCAAAGCTCGATGTTGATCGTGTGAAGAAGAGAAGTGATGATGCGCGAACGTGGATATTCGGTTTTCCCCTCGTTTCGTTTGTGGGTGTGACTCGTGATTTTGATGATACACCAGTGGGGCGAGAAAAGAAACGAACGCTAACATTATAACGTATCGTCTCGTTCTCTTGGCCTCTCTTCGGCTAAAGGAAGAGGAAGACGGTGGTGGCTTCATTTCATGCGCGCGTGTACACGATTTCTACCCAAAGTGGGAAGAAGCTTCGACTTATGAAGAGAGAAAGTGAAAAGTGAAATCTTATTTTAATTTTTTATTACTACCACTACGAGGTCACCTTTGGGATTTTGACATCGTTATAATTCGTCATCTCAGTGAACGAAGGACGATTGAGCAAACCTTCGAGAAATTCTTCTGGAGTTAAACCTAAATCAGAACCAAACGCGGCGGCATCGGCGAGAGTGTCGTGCCTGGCGATGACTTCGTCGTTCCAAAACTTACTCATGTGTCGCAATCCGGCGTCACACGCGATTGTCACAACCACCTTTCCTTCTCCGAGTTCACGAGCGCACATGAGCGCTGAAACTAAGTTCACCGCGCTGGAACTTCCTATAAACATGCCATCCCTAACACACAACCATCTAGACATTGCCACAGCTTGCGCATCAGTTACTCTATACGCCCCGTACAGCTTCGCCGAACTCCCCACCTTAGGTTCTAAAACGAGAGCATTGTTTTTCGTTATTCTATTTATACCAACGCCTTCGGTTATGGTATCGTAAGGGTTACGTTTCCTCGTGCCTTCTCTTTCGACATTTGAAAACATGACACCTCTGGTAACTTTATTAAACACTCCAGATCCTTGTGGGTCAGCTACGAAGCACTTTATACTGGGTTGCATTTTTTGTAAGTACGTCGCGACGCCAGCCAGAGTACCGCCGGTGCCCATAGCACACACAAAAGCGTCCAATTTCTTTCCACTGTTGATCGTTTGTTCGTATATCTCTTTCCCCGTACCATTATAATGCGCTCTAAAGTTTGCAAGATTTTCAAACTGGTCCGCGAAATACCCGGAGCCTTCTCCAAATTGTTCGTTACTTTCCTCTGCCCTCCGTTTCGCCACGTTGACGAAATGGTCTGCATGCGTTATCGAAACCGGCCGCACTCTTTCGACCGTCGCTCCGTATGCTAATACCTGAGCAGATTTCTCCGTGGCCGCATCGTCTGGCATAACAACGTGACAATTTAATCGTAGTACTGACGCTACCATGGCCAATGAAACGCCCGTAGATCCAGCCGTACCTTCGGTGACTAAACCTCCTTTGTTCAATTTTTTACGTTCCATAGCTTCTTGCACTATTTGCAAAGCTACTCGGTCTTTTACCGAACCACCGGGGTTATAAAACTCACACTTGGCATAAATTTCACATTTCGTCATCTCCGATAGAGATAAGACTTTCATCAACGGCGTGTTCCCGATAGAATCAAGCACGGACGAGTGTATTGGTGATGTTTCATCATTTTTTGTTCTCTTCTGTTGTAACGACTTCTGGATTAAAACTCTCCTATCATCATTATCTTCGTGCTTTCTGATCTGGTACGCGTAATGCAATGCCAAAACACAACACGAACCCACCACCACTGTTGCTACTATCGCCGCTGCTGATGAAGTGGACGCTCCATCGGTAGTGCGATGGTGCTGCATCGTTCGTTAAATTAGGTGTTTGGTACTTTCGCCTTTAAAATTGGTAAAAAATTAGCATTTCTGAAAGGAGGCCACTTTCATTTACATCAAAAACAACACTCTTTCCCTTACATCAAAAGATATACTTCTTACAGGAAATTTGCCCTGGAGTTCGCGCGTGTTGATTATTACGGACGACGGACGACGGATCGTTTCAATACCCGGCATTTTATCTCCTTTTGCCTTCAGACAACGAGCACATCCTAACGTATTTTGTTATTTATTGTGAATGTTGCTTGGCACCTTCGTCAGTCAAGTGAATTGTAACAATAAAGCTGCGCTTGGCAAGAATAAAGAACACAGAAGAGCGTGCTACTTCCTCAAGAAGGGGGAGGAAGAAAGAAATCGACGTTCATCACGCATTGGTGTTGTTCGCGTCTCGTCGTCTTTGGTCTCGCGTTCGTTGCGCCCAGTTGAGGAAACTCGAGGAGGACAACAACAACAACAACCCCTAATAACCAGAAGGGCAAATAAGAAGAGCACAAGAAAAGTTACTTCGATTAAAGCTAAGACCGACGTGGTATTGTCCTCGAACGACAACAACAACATCAACAACGAAGAAAGAAAAGGAAAAGCTATGTATGATTTCTGCGTGACATATCCGTGGGCAATACTGGTCGCCGGTAGTGGCGTCGCGGGGTTCATGTTGAAGCGCTCGGTGCCTTCGCTCGTGAGCGGTTTGGTTCTCGGTTCACTGCTTCTTTTGTTCGCGAATAAAAGTTTGCAACATTGGCAAGAAAACAGACCAACCCGGAAATATACTTTCATGTCTCTTTGTGTGAATGTGCTATTGTTAGGTATAATGGCACCAAAGTATATTTTGCGAAACGGGGCATTTTTTCCGAGCGGAATGTTAACAGTTGCAGGAGGGATAATCGGTTTATACTACGTGTTCCTTTTACTAATTGGAGGAAACGACGCGCTGGGAAAGAAAAAGCAATAGGGGCACACAATGAAATTACCACTATATAATGTACATGTTTTATTGTTCTCATTAATCAGCGCGTGCGTGAAGCAGCAAAAATAAATTGATTCATATCTAACGTCACCGAGTTCGTTTTTCCCACATCGAATTGCTCGAAAACTTTCCTTGCTGATGTTAAGAATAAAACCAACGCCATATACTCTGGTGCACCGATTTTGTTATCACGAGAGGGATCGAATGATTTGCACGCCTCTTCAATCGCTATTGAATCGCAGTCTCCAAATCCAGCCGCCGTCAAAGCTTTAAAAACCTCCGCTTTACCGAGCTTGCCATCGTTATTCACGTCGAACTTAGCAAAATCGGATTGTGTCTTATTTAAGAAGTTGTTCAAAGATTGGTATTCACTAAAATCTAAGGTACCAGTTCCTCGGGTGGAATGTTGTTTGATTAGCAACGATATCGTTTGAAGACTGAAGAGTAAACCGTGAGAACCTAAAGCTCGCTGCAGTTCAGTCGGAGATATGATCCCAGAGTTATCTGCATCGATCATTCTGAAGTTCTCACGCAACAGGTACGCATCATTACTACCCATGATTAAAGTTTGTTTTTGTGTTTTAATGAGGACAATTCAAGTGGCGACTTTTTGTGTGTTCCTAGAAAGGGGGTGCCTTGTTGTTCTAAAGGTGAACTATTTCTAATATTATATTTTACATTCTAAAGTAAAAAACAGGGATGATGCCTTTGATTGACGTCAAGACCTTCTTTACTACTATTACCAAGGACTGTACAAAGCGCCACATCGCGCAGAGATGGATACACTGACGACTCCTTGGAAAACACATCACAAATATCACGAATTCGTGCTGGCGGAGATGATTTTTTGAGCATCCAAATAACAATCATATTGACGGTTACAAAGTGAAATGCTTCTACGTTTTCGTTGACATAACGTGACGCATCTATGTTTGCACTCTTTGCAATATTGATTAATCGTTCGAGATTGTTGACGCAGCCTTCAATGGTCACGTTTGCCGTGGAGAGCGCAGTGACTACAGAATTAGTATAACTATCGTTTCTCATCATGCCGCACTTGAGCGCATGCGTAGCCATTTGTGCGAGAAGCATCTGTTCCTTCCTCGGATGCTCTTCCTCATCGAATATCTTTTGATGATTTCGAGGAGAGCTCTTAATCTGTTCAGAAAACGCAGATAATAGTCTTGCACTGGTACTTTTATTCACTTCAGGTAAAAGTCTGGCAAAAGAGTCTGCCAACCACGGCCTCATTATTGTACGACCATCAAACAGCGCATGGAAGGCAATTTTGATGACATATTCAGTTCGCGGTAAATCATCTAGTTTTATTGTGCCATTGATGGCGCACATGATACCTTCACATGCAGACCTGCGAACGTCGTCATCTTCATCCTCTAAAAGCCGGAAAGTAATTTCAACCAATTTCGTCCGAGCTTCATTATTGACGGCTATCGATGATACAAGTTCTTTATCACCGTTTCTGAACACAAAATTCAATAGCCCCGAGTTATGCAATGCATCTGCTGCGGCAAGACGAACGTCTGTAGATCCAGATTGCCAATCCAAAGTTTCACAGTCCAGCAGAGTGACAAACTCATATGCATTTGCAGCAATTTCACTCATATTTTCATCACAAACACGTGCTTCATTCATTCTCCCTGATAATAACACACCCCAAGTTCGCATTGCTTCTACTCTGCATTCTTCGTTGCGAATACGTTGTTGCAAAGCACCGAGCGTATTCAAATGTTCTGAATGGTTTCTGGATGTTATATTCCATCTCCCGAGGAGTTGCAAGGTGAGCTTGAGAGATGCATACGAACACTCGTAGTCGCACCCGACTCCACCAAGACAAGAAGTTGTGCGGTGTAAATATTCCCAGATAGACGCTTCCAGACTACACGCATCTGTATCTGAAATTTTGTTTGCGAGAGCGCAAGTCAACAGAGTCTCCAAAATTGCCTCCTTCCCTTCGTAAGGCACTCTATCTTCGGTCAATACTCTAGAAATGGTAGAAACGTCTTTTTTGTTTACGATGTTCCACTCCACGAGTCGACTCGAGATCACAGAAGAAAGGTTACTCAGTCCTGGTTCACCCAAGTATCTTTGGTCGAGCAATCTTTGGAAAACATCTACGCTTGTCGTACTCGCATCCACGATTTCTAAAAGTGCTGCAGGCATTGACGAGAGACGAGGCGAACATATATTGGAAGAAGATGCACGCGATATCACGACATCGCTCAAGTGCAAAGTCGCTATTGCACACTCAAGCCACGTGGATGCGAGTAACGCTGGTACAGTCGAGCTACCAGGCCCATCCATATCTGTGAAAAGATGGCTGGATTGTAAAAGTCCGCGCAAGGCGCAACGCGCTATTTCTTCAGTAAACTCATCGCACATTTTATGGGTACTGTTCCGAGCACAACATTCATCCAAAATCACCTTAAGAACGCTCCTCGTTCTCAATAAAGCACCGTGTGTGCGATTTGAATATCCTTCCGAGTATGTTGCTTCATCCAGCGCCGCAGTTACAATTCGCGAACGTTCAAACGGACGAGCAACAATTGCAACGGCCGTAGCACATCGATCACGTATCGACATATACTTTGATGAAGAACAGGCTTCTAAATGCGGTATAAACGATGAAGGATCAAGAATGTCATCTTCAATAACGTTCCTACCACCATCGTTAGTATTTACCTTTAAGCGCGTCAGAATGGATAAAATGGCATTCAAAGACGGGCGAATCTCTAATTCGCATGTTTCATCTCCCTCGTCTATAGCCGAAAGCTCTAGTTCGTGGTCGAAGAAAGCATGCAAGCTCGGGTACTTTGCGAAGAAATCATTCGCGTGCTGTGCTTTTGACTGAGACTTGATGCTTGTGCTTTCCAAATCTGCGTTTGCTATGCCCGTCAACTTCTGAACGAGCGATGAAAAGCAGAGTGTCGCGGCATTTCTAACCTGTTATTTTAGGATAGTAAACGTAAAGTCAGCACAAATGAACAACACATAATGTATAGAAAGTAGGAGAGATGAATGAAGAAAAACAAATGTAGCGCGATGGGAGCGAACCGAAGAAAGTTGGAATCCACGGGCTAACCCACAACACGCGATTCACTGTTGCTGGGATAACAAGCCATATTAGTTCTAGCGTCCGTAAACAGAACTAAGGCAACGATTGCCCAGCACAATCCATTTAGTACTATGGATGACTGAAGTATAAAAAAGAAATGTTGCGGATAAAGTACGAACGAGGCAAGCAAAGACGCACCTCCCATTGTGGCGTGGCACCCATTCTCTTAATACATAGCTCCACTCCCTGAGCCGCATAGATACTCGCCTCAAGAGATAAATCTCGATCTTTAAAGATAACACGAAGCACGTTGAATGCGTGTATTTGAGTAGAAAATAACTCGTCGTCGTCTCGTTCTATCTGAAGCACTCTGAAAAGTTCCTCAATTGCGTATTTCAGCATTGGTCGCATCGATGAACTCTTTTCTGAAAGAAGAAGAGCTAAAAAAGCGAAAGGAATCCCCGCAGAGCGGCGAACACGATCTTTCATGCTTAATTTTGCTTTATTCACAATTTCTTCATTCAACAAAATCGTAAGCCAACGCATGGGCAAAGCTGAAAGATTTCTCCCGGCAACATCGTAATCGTCGAGGAGTCGCTCGCATAGAGTGGTGAGGCCGATGCGCATTTTATCTATGGCACCAGCGTGCTTGACCTCGAGTATCACCGAGATGAGATGTTCACCCAACTGTTTTAGCGCATCGGCAGAAAGAAGTTCGGTGTGTTTTGTTTTTGATGACAGCGCACCGACCAACAAACCAACTTCTTTAATTGTTAGCCATGATGCCGTAACAATCGTTTGTGCATCTGGAGATAAAAAATCTTCGTTCTCTTCGTGGTCAAAGTTAACTTCAGAATTCTCAGTGGCGATGGCATAAGCATTCGTCTTCGCACTGTCTTTGCCGCCCCTACTACGAGAAACCTCAGATGCAGAAACCCCTAACATATCGGGTGTCGAAATATTATCGCGAGCAAACAAAGTCACACGAATAATCAAATCGATAAGTTTTCCAAGCGCATTTTTCATTTTCTCCTTGCTTTTCTCGCTTCGAAGCGAGTTGAAATCAATCTCTTCAAGCGCATACCTGAGTTACGTTACGGAAATAAAAAAGTTAAAAAGGTTTTTTTTAGTACACATACCAGATGAATATCGCGACGCGGGCCCGAAATAAAAAGAAAAAGAAAAGGATGACGATATAACCGTGGAAACATATTATTGGAACGACTCAGTCCTGGCCAGGGTGTATTATGGTTCGATTCAGCCAGCTTTTCACATCAAAATGAGTACAGGAGAGGGAGCTATGACTCTTCATTGCCGTTCGAGTTTTCCACCGATCACATCATGTCCTTTCCGAGAGAGTTGAGTCGTCGAAAACAAACAATCTCACCTTATGAGGAGTAAAGGTCCGTGAGCCAAGGACTTTTTACATGCGGCCAACGCGTCAATGCTTGCCATTTTAACTTGAACCTCTGTGAAGTCGTTCAAAGTATCTGTAAAAAGAATAATAGAGGACAAACGTCAACACATATGTAATACTGATGGATGCATACGAGTGTTGCTCATCCAAAGAAATATATAGTTCTCAGGCTGACGTGCAAAGTTTCATAGCACACTAAATTGGTAGTGCACTCATACAGTACTAGCAATGTAGTCGGCATCACTGAACAATTCATTTACAAAACAAACAAGCAAACAAACAAACACAAAAGAGCTTTTCTCTAAACAACCCCACACTCACCGAGTAAAGAAATGACTGGAGGAGACTGCGCATCATTTAGTTTTTCTGGAACTGATACTGACACTTCTGGAACAAGTGTCAAACTCCATTTCAATTCAAATACGTATTTCTTAATCCATAAGCGCAATTGCAAAGCCGCTGCGTCAGATACTTTTACCACTGGCGACAAAACCATCGATTTTGCCCAAGTCAAGTACTTACACAATTCAGAACAGGTTTCAACACCAGGCAGTGGTGATGGAAGAGTGCAGAGCAAATCAAAAGCAGATTTTCTTAGCCTATCCCATGAATCCAGCGATGCTTTCAATAACACACGAATAACATCCTCATTATACAAGAGCTCTTCGGAAAGTACTTTCGCGTAACCGTTATCGATTCCTTCTTCCTGTAGTATTGATGTCACATTTCGAGCACATGACAAAATTTCAATTGCTGTCGCCTTGCGCTCGTACGGAGCAGCAGGATACAAGCTATCCACGCTCTTTTTCAGGAGCCATCTGATAAAGTCCTCAGATGCGATCCTATGCTGGTCATCGATGTATTTCTTTCTGAGCAAACCGAAATGAATTCTATCAAATAATCGCGAGATTGCAGATTTCAAGGAATTCATCTGCGCTGAACTTTCCCTGTTTGTTTTGTGCACAAAAAGAGAGAAGATATCGAAAAATAAGGAATAAGCCAACACCTAAATATTTATACACGGTTAAATCCAGCGCTCAGAATGAGTAGGAGGTTAAGAAGCCTCAGGGAAGACGCCGTCAAGAGACTTCGTCAATCAGCCGACTTAACGAAAAAAATCTTCATCATTGCGCTGTACGAAAATATAGAAAATCAGATTGAAAACATACCCACGCAGATGACGCGGTAATATCCGCCGCAGAAGTGTCAACTCCTGAACGCCCGGAAGTGTTTGCGAACTCCCTTTCCCTTCCCAACACAAGAGTTCCATCGCATCTGTACACGAAATTTCGCACGAACTCAACGACGCAGTTTCAATCATCGAATGCGGGACGTCGAAAAACGACATATTAGCTTCTTCTTCGTCGTGATTGGACATGCTCTTTGTTCCCAGGTGTAGCGATTCGCCCTTTAGTAATGTTTCTCTTCTTTTCGTTTTGCGTTCTCTCTTATTATTAACGCTTTTAACAACTTTAATGTGAATGCGACCAAAATGTTTTGGATCGCACAGTTGCGCATTGCGAGCTGCTCGCATTATGGTAACGATTGCGCCCGCTCTGAGATGAGAACTAAAACTTTTGGCTCCATCGCTGAAACTCCAAATTTCTCTGGCAAGCTCCGCAGCAAAAGAAGAATCTCCGCCGTGCTCTTCTTGAAAAGCAATCGGAAGAGCGTGCGTTGCAACACTTCTTCTTTTCTTACCACTGGACTGAATAAAAAATGGGAATAAAGCATCCATCCACCATCTTTTCCAGTTGTTGGGAAATGATCTTTCTTCGATTCGGTATGATTTTGAAAGCTCGATGAGAAGCCAGGACGCAGATGGCCCGAGAGAATCGTCTTTTGACATGGCATCCAAAACATCTGATAACAACGTCGTTCGCATTTCCAATATGGCGCGTGATCCGAGCCGTTTTGCCAGCGCGGAGAGTGGTTTGAATCGTGATTTCCTTGCTCCACCATTAGCATTGACAATAAAAGTGAGATTCAATATGCTCTGAAAAGTTTCTAGACCCCAACGCATGCCACACGGGTCGTATTTTTCCTTGTCTATCCCAAAAGCACAATCGCACAGAGCATCAAACGCACACGCAATCTCTCTCGTCGTTGAAGCAGTTGTGTTGACGTCGTCCCATCGAGAGAGCAGAGCATGCGAAATACGACGTAGCAAGGCAAAAAAGGCGTCGTCTCGAGAAATTTCGGCATCAATAAGTCTTTGCAATAACGTTGTAATTGCATTTAACGCGTGAAATATCGCATGCGGATCGTCACAGCGCTCTAAGATAGTTAATAGAACTGGAAAGAAGACATCCCTAGCGAGTCGCGACGTAGAAGACGACAACACTTCTGGAGCAAGTGCGACAACAAATCCTCTAAGAATATGCGCGAGTGCAAGATTTGACAGCTTTTCCACACGATTCCGAAATTGTGACAACATAGCCGAAGTAAAGGCATACGATCTGTCGTCGCGTTTAGCGGCAGTGGAGGATAAAGACGTAGTACCGGAAAATCCAAACGTCGCCGCAATTATATCACTTGTCGAAGTCTCCTTTATCGAAGCGTCATCGTTTATTTTATCCAAGAGATGTGCCGCTAGCGCAGCTCCAATGGACGTTCCACCAAATATATTGAATTTCAAAGCATCAAAAAGTGTATTCAATATGACTTGCTCTTTTATAATCGCACCGTTCCCAGTGTTCTTACTTTCTTCTTCACCACCTTCATTTAGACAAAACTCTTTCAACAGTCTTTGCGTCAGTGTGGCAACGTCTGTACATGCAGCAACATTTGACACGTTTCTACCAGCTTTTATATCTTTCATAACTGTATCAAGGATCCATTTACATTGTCGCAACATTAAATGTGCATTTTCATCGAGCGCGGCGTTGAATACTACAACTATTATAGTAATACTACTATCATCACTCATTTTCTTGCGGCGTTTTGTTATGGCATACAAGGACAAAAGTGAGTAAATCGCGGATACGTGCTCCAATGCTGAATCGGCGCTCACATCTCCGACGCTCTCTAGAAATGAATTGAAATACACTCGCGTTTCTTCGCAGAGTATTTTTGAAGCGGAGTCAGCTTGCGTTGATGCCTCGTGTTGATTTTGGTTTTCGTTGTTGGTACTCTTGAAATATTGACTGAGACCAAGTAGGATGGACTTTTTGTGTCTCTTTGCGTTTTGAGGGAGACGCCAATACGCGCGAGTCAAGGCGCGAACGAATCTCTTAAACGTAACATTATCATCATCTTCGCTACTACTCTTTGATATCCATTCTGCTACCTCTCTCGAGCAGTCTTTGTCGTCGTTAACAAGGAAAGTTGAATAAATAAATTCGTGGTAGTTAGCCGTCTTTTTCAATTCGTCCTCGATTACTGCGTTTAAGAAAAGCGAAGCTTCTTCGTCGTCGTCGCGGAGGACAGAGGTGCGACGTTGAGATGATAACGCGTTTCCTTTGAATTTGCGCGACGCTCGGTCGGCATGAAGACCGACTGGCATTCCGAGTTTTCTTAAGCCATCATTTTTTTTCTTCTCGTTTGTGACGACGATTTTTTATGCGCGGAGGGTTTTTACTCTTTACAAACAAAAAAATAATTCTTCTATGCGTAGCGTGTTTAAACAAAAATTTATTCTACCGTATACGCGGAAATAGATTTTGAGACGTCGGCAATAACGACTACAGAGTCGTCCACGAAATTGCCCGTGGCTATCGCAGACACCTTCAAACCATGCTCGATTGTTTCCAGAATGCCTCCTGTTTCGAGCACTTTGTTCGCACTCTCTTCGCGTTCGAGAGTCCAATCCCATATGACTATTTTTCCATCCAACCCGCCAGAGATGATCTTTGAACCTTCGTGCCCAGGTAAAAATTGCGCGTACGAACACGCATGGGTATGACCAAATCGAGACCCGTCCTCTTTCATCGCCTCGCCCAAGTGTATGGCGGAGAAATTCTGTAAAGGCGTGGCACTGCCACTCTTCTTTTTGCCACTCGACGTATTCTTCTTCGATGAACTTGACGATTTTGTCCCGTTTTTTTTTCCATCTAAATCTAATACCGAGACTATACCATCACCTCTGGCCACAACACACAAACGTTTCATGCTACCATTATTATTCGTGCTACTGTTAGAACTAATCGTGCTACTACTATTCCTGCTACCAAACAAGTCCTCCTCCCAACATTTCATGGAGTTTATGAATGGCGGATTGAATGCTGTGGATGTCGATTCAACGAACGCTTCGTTTTCTGTTCGTGCCGAGTGTATTTCTTTTATTTTCCACGCGTTTACTTCTTTGCTCTTACGATTTATTTCCCATTTTTTTACAGTGCAGTCGTATCCAGCAGAGATGACCTCATCTGGTTTGTGCGCTCTAAAGCTCACTGCCGTGGCGCACCCGCTCGAGGCATCGCCATGTGCATTCTTAAACGTTTGTACGAGTGGGAATTCTTCTCCTCCATCTTCTTTCATCACCAAGCTCACTACATTTACATCACCACTGTCGTCAGCTATGGCCATCCTCTGGTATTTTGGATCGAGCGCTAACGCGCTGATGTCGTCTGAAAAAGTTCTCGAAATTATCTTTGATTTTGCTTGTTGTTGTTCGTCGTCCGAGGAAGAATTTGTTGTTTTACGTCTGTCGTGCAATTCGAGCACCGCGTTGCGGGCAAAATAGACGTATCTTTCCGGATCTTTCGCATCGAACAAACACGCGCCAATCTCATCACCCTTAAATCTCCACTTTTGTTGTTTTCGTTCTTCTTTATTCTCTTCTAATTGTCTGTCTTTGTCGTCTTCTTCTGTTGATGATTTGGTGCGTAATACGGTTGATAAACGCAGGTCTGTGATGAAAACGTGGCCGCATTCTGTTCCAGCGAGAACGAGCGAGGATTGACGAGCACGATCGACACAGAGCGTGCCTTTCCGCACGGTCTCTGGTACGCCATTTAGGTGCGTTCGTTGACGACTCATTCTCATCGCGATGCTCATAACAATAACAACAACAATAAGAATAATAACGCACGTTGTACGTGAGTTTTGCTTTAAAAAAAATTCGCGCGGAAAAGAGGTGGGCATATATTTTATTACGCAATCGTATGTACCGTACTGTAGGTTGGTACAGGTACGCATATCTGTTATTCAATCAAAACGAACAAATACTTCTTATCAATCATTTTGAATGAGCTTTCTTTCAGGCGTTCCCGGACGCGCCGCGCGATTGATCGTCGTCGCCGCTCCATCCGCGTGCGACAAATCGCCTCCTAATAAGTCTCTATAATCCAACTGTTTATCGCCGTTGATATCCAAGCGCATAAACTTTTTCCTAATTTCTTCTACATCGTCTGGTTCTATTTTACCGCTCGCCAATAACATGGCCACGAGGAAATCGTATTCGCTCGCGTATCCTTTCTTTCCACCAATATCTATTAGCGTTTGCGCGGTGAGCTGAAAAGATTCCACGGCGGATTCATCCTCCAACGATTGGTACAACGTATTCTTCGCAATCAACGATAAAGAGTACGTGACCAAACCTATCGAACACAAACCATAGGCGCACGTAAAAAGTCGACCAGCGTTGGTGACAGGATATATATCCCCGTATCCAACTGTCGTTGTTGTGACAACTGCCCAATAAATACAATCCAGATACGTATGTCCCTCGAGGGCGTGAAAAATCGCCGCTCCGGAAAAGACCACCACCACAAGCATTCCCACAGCGTACCACACGGAAGCACTTTTCATTTTTTCGATATCTTCGTTCACTTTTTGCGTTGACTTTGTGTGGCTGCCTTTTTGCAATAAGTTTGGCTCGAAATTATCCCCACTTTTCATTTGTTGCGACGAGACGATGGCTTGTCTCAAGGTGACTAAATCCTCTTCAATCTCGCGGTTACGTCTTTCCTCGAGTGTTCCTCGAACGTCTTTCGCCTTGACGAGAAACCACATCGTCAAACGATCAAATACGGAAGCAATGATTACAATTCCTGTCATAATTAAAACCATGATATATATTTTACCACCGTTGGAAACCGGGTAATAGTCGCCGTATCCTATGGCCATGATGGTAATCGCGACAAAGTAAAATGCTTTTATGAATGACCCATTAATCTGCGGTTCGTTCGGATCCGTCATCAATATAAACATTGATATGGCGATGTAGCACGCAAAGATAGGTAAAGTCCAATCGATGACAAAGTTTTCTAAAGCGCTTCTTTCGCTCCGTTTCTTCCTCGCGTTTAATCTCCACTTGGACAGATGCTCCATCAGCTTTCTCCGCCGTAAAGGAAACGATTTGTTGTTGTTCGTGTTGCTGTTTGAGTCATACTTCGTGGACGGCAGATCCTTGCTCGAACTACCAGTAGAAAGACGCATTGCATATGGATCGTACGTATCATCATCTTCAAACGAGTTATCGTTCGAGTTACTATTGCCCGCGGCGGTGGTACCATACGTGGATGCGCCTTGCGCTATAGATTTTTTCTCACTGGACATCTTTCTTTCTTTCTTTCTTGACGATGGTGATAATTTCCACAACAGAAAACGTGTGAATGACGCCGTTTCAGCAACGCAGACAATTCGATATTCGTTTGGTTCGTATAAATACACACTCGTCGACGATAGCGAGTCGAATTCGTTGGCGCGTCTTATTCCAAAAGTAAGTGGTATATTATTTGAGGTTGTGAATTCTTTTGTGACACGAAGGACGCGGTCCCTTTTTTTTTGCCGCGCCCCCTCCTTTTTTTTTATGAGTTTAAGGTTCGTTCGTTTTTTATGCTTCCTTGTTGAGATGTAAAAATTGCTTCAAAAATTTTACGAATTACAAACAAAAACGAAATGATTCAGATGCTGGTGACGACTCTCGGCGGCATATCAAACATCCTTCCCTTCGTATCGTTATCGATATCCCACCATCACCACCAATACCATAATCAACGACATCAACAGCATCTTCCTTTGCCTCCTCAACTGTTCATTTCTCTCGTGTTTCTTCTCATCGACGCTCTGAAATTCGTTTTGAAGGAGAAAACCGGTGCAGTTTGGCGTTTACAAAGAAGAATAAAAACGTTAAACAACACGACGGGAGGACCAGACGATGTCAAAAGAAAAGAGGAACTGAGGAAAAAAGAAAAAGAGTTACTCATTAAACGAACGCCGATGATTCGGACTTTAATGAGCGCGGGGCATTATCTCTCGTGGTTAAAGCTTCTCATCTCCTTGGTATTCATCAAAGTGTTTTTCGGTGTTCCTTTATTTGAAGTGCCGAGAGCTATCGTGTGGCCACTGGGTAGATTTTTAGCGTTTCCTCACGGAAATACCTTTGAGTTTGGCCAGATAGCAGTTATTCCGTGGGTGTGTCTCTCCAGCGTGTGTAGCGTGCAACTAACGAACGTTTTGGTAGGACCGTTTATTATCACCTCCTCTTTAGTCGTTTTTCGTCGTAAGAAGGAAGACTGACTGAGGAATACATATGAAGAGAGACAGAGAGTGTGTCAGGGTCTTTCGATGATCCTCCGACGACTGTTTTGCAGTGCATAGTACATTTTTAGAATTTAGATGCTAAAGAAAAAGAAGAAGAAGAAGAATAGTAGTAATCTTTTGCAAGCGTGTGTATATTGTTTGGTATTACTCGAAGAAAAGATTCTCCCTAAAAGCATGCGTCGCGAAATCTGGTGAGCTCAGGTGCACTCTCCGCAGATCGTTATGTTGTTGTTCTTGTTCTTGTTCTTGTTGTTGGTGGTGGTGTGGTGGTGGTGATTCGCGTGCCATCTCCTCGGCTGCTACTTCTTCTTCTACGTCGCGCGGTGAAGAAGCTCTCTTAAAAGTACTAATCCCTCGTAAACCAGTCGCATTCCATACCATACCAGTCAAGATGACAAACATGAACGAAAGAACAACATTCTCCCGTCTACGCGCCTGTGCGCGACTGTTTTCAAATTCTTTCATCGCACCCATCAAGGCGTGCTCAGATTTCGTGAATCGATCGGCTTGACGTTCTGTTTCTTTGTCGCACTTCGAAACAGAATTTTCCATCCTTCTCGCGGCTTCGTTCAGAGCATTTGAAGAATTTGTCACCACAGCAGCAATCTCATCGATTTCTTTATTTAAATCATTCAACGCGCCAGCGTATCGTTCGTTTAAACTCTCGATGTAACGGTCGAGCACAGATTGGTTCAATTCCAAATCTTTCACTTTCTGCGCGAGTTTGCGGAACACGTTTTCGGAACCCTTACTGCCTCCTCCGGGTTGCGAAGCTGCCACTGCTGCTGCTGCTGCCGCCGTTGCTGCTGCCGCACTACCGTCAGAAGGAAGGCTGTTCTCACTCGATTTCGTCTGATTACTAAGAGACGATGATAAAGATTTCATCTGGCCCGTAGAAGAGGCATTGGAGTTTTCGTCACTCATCGCGGGCGTCTCCGGTACTTCCGTAGTAGTCGTCGCATTCGCAGAATTCGTAGGAGGAGGAGAAGGAGAAGGAGAAGATGTAGAAGGAAAAGAAGACGACGACGAGCTGGATTTACCGCTGCTCCCTTTGGTGTCAAAAGACAAATTATCAGCTGCCCGCATGTCCTTTTTCGGCGATGTTTCCTTCATCGCCGTGTTCCCTTTCTCGTCGTTGACTTTATTTTTTTTCTCATTTTTAGCAGTGACCGACTCGCCGAGTGAACTACTACTACTATTCATCGTTTCAGAATCTTCTTTTCCTTCGCGAGTTGACGTATCGATAGTACTCGCAGACTTACTTTCACCAATATCAGTTGTATTCTCGATGTCCTCGTCGTCATAGCGATTTTCGTCGCGAAATACGGTATCTGCAACATCAGCAGAGTCAGCATCAGATAAATTGTCCAACGCATTGTTACTGTTATTTTCCCCTTCCTCTAAAGATGCCGCAGCTTCTGCTTCCTCAGTTTCGTCCGTTTCGCGAAACAGCTGCTCTACTTCCTCTACTTCCTCTTGTATTCTCTCCATTTCCTCCCGAAGCGTTTCTTTGGCGTCTTTACCGTGAACCCGAAAAAGAGAAACCGTACAAAAGTGATGAGATCCAAAGTGCGTCAAAAAGCGAAGCTGTACATATCGCACCCATTCGTTCGCAGGAATGGAAAACTTTTGCGGCTCTCTCGACCGCGAAGCCTCACAAGTGGCCAGCTTCTTCCAACCTTCTTCGTCGCTGTGATGACCATCCGTCCCCCATATTTCAAATTTGTGCATGCCCGAAGAGTGAAACTCGTAGTCGGCAACGATAACTTGCGTCAAAGTCGCTTCTTCGGAGAGTTCGACAGTCACCCATTTGCTTGCAGCGTTGCACGGAGATATGTAATAAGAGTCCATATCTTCTGAAAGCATTGAAGACGCGTGCTTCGACTCCTCGTTACTCGAAATGACTTTTGCTCCATTTCCGACCGAGGCTAAATTATATTTTTCTCGGTCTTCCTTGGTGACGGACTGAGGATGTATCATTTGATTGGCCATATCATCATCATCATCATCATCGTCTTCTTCTTCTTTTAAATTACTTTTACTGCGTTGTTCTCTGTCAACACTTTTGTTCTCCTTCGCATCTACAACTTCATCTTCGTCAGCACTATTCTTTTTAGCATCCATTACTTCTTTTTTTGTGCTCTCCGAAGAAGCTGCATTCACATCTGATGAAAATGTTTCAGATTCTTCGGATTTTTCCAACGCATCTATCTGTGCAAGCTCGGTCCAATCGGCTTCTTTTTTGACACCATCATCCATTGAATAATCTTCACCACTCTTTGACGCCATTTCTTTGTTGTTATTACTCTTCAAAGATTTTCCACTCGAGGGTGTCTTCTTATTCTCGATTTGTGCTTTTTCAGTCTTCTCAACATTCGTTTTTTCGTTCATAGACTTTTCATCTCCATTGGAAGCTTTCAAATCCGACGGTGTGGTAGAAGAAGAAGAAGAAGAAGAAGAAGAAGAAGAAGAAGAAGAAGAAGAAGATGATGATGATGCGGACTTTTCCTCCGTGGGAGTGGAATCCTCCGAAATGGAGCCGCTAAATTTGGTGGATTCCTCTTCTTCTTCTCCGAATGTAGACATATTCTCACCTCCAGTTTTCTCGCTACTGCTCGCGTCGACCACTGGTTGTTGTTCGCTGCTCATGCTGTTATTCTCGCCACTTTTCGTTGCTTTCTTAGCTTTCCTCTCCAACGCTCGTTTTTGTTGAAGCTGTTCTTGAACGGATGTTTTGTACGCCTTCAAAGACGGCAAGACTTCGCGCTCCGTCTTTTCCCTCTTCTTCAATAGCGGCACGGGATCATTCTTTTCACCTCCGGCTTTGTCGTGATCGGCTCCTTCTTTCTGGACGTCGTAAATGCAGAATTCATTTTCTAAAGGCGACTTTTGCAGTACTAACGAGGCAAACTCTACTCGCGCGTACACTTTCGAACGTCGTTCGGCGTATTCCTTTTCCTTTTCCTCGTTTGATTCTTCGGCAATGGCTTTAGGAAGAGGAGTTGCCACCGGAGGCGCTTCAGCTCCAACTTCGTGGGTGGTACCACTTTCTCCAGCTTTCATCACGACGTCATCGGCTGAAGAGACAGTTTCACTTTCCTCTTTCGCAAGCACATATTGAACAGAGACTGTATCCTCATTCGACGAAAAAATTGCGACAAGGAGGAGAAGGAGTACGCATCGACGCGTGGCGCGCGGTATACGATGCACAAAAGTCATTGTGTGTACGATTCTTTTTTTTTGGCGATTCTCTCTTTCTCTTTCACGCGGGGATGGTAGTCTCTGCGGCCATGATTATTCGGGCCGAAAACTTATCGCACACTCTGAGCTTCTTTCTCTTTACGTTTATTCTTCGATTTAAACTCTAGAACCTTTGCTCGCGCGCGATAGCGGATGGAAGGGAATGAATTTTTTTTTGACGTGTCTTCTTTTTTTTGTGTTGGGGACATTGGAGAGGAAAAGACAAACACGACAAAGCAGCGAAACCGTCGTAAAAATTATTATTTTGTCCAAGAAAAACTTGGCGTTATTATTTTTTTTACGAGTAAAGTCGCTGCTGTGTGTTTAAACCACCACCACCACCACGTAACAAGAACAAGATCAACAGATACAAACACCACGCAACAAGAACAACATCAACGAGAGATACAAACAAAGAGGAA
>Ga0163180_10000170_pt1 | contig 36045 bp, 34 predicted proteins | sample AtlANTMetagenome_2_FD_109647 | JGI IMG/M metagenome (GOLD analysis project Ga0163180, IMG submission 109647) | Marine eukaryotic phytoplankton communities from the Atlantic Ocean - Atlantic ANT 4 Metagenome | ecosystem: Environmental > Aquatic > Marine > Oceanic | place: North Atlantic Ocean...
CAATAGATTTTTAGATAGTCTGAGAGAGAAAGGAAAGCTACACGAAGGAGTTTCTCTAGATAACGGTCAGACAATTAGAGTAGAGAAAAATCACATGGGAACTGTACCCAGCTCCTTAGATATAAGCTCTGGAGATAATCAGATTATTGGAACATGTCTGTTTCTATCTGAGAGTGAAAATGAAAAGAAAACAGTAGTTGTCACAAAGGACATAAACTTTAGAGTAAAATGTGATGCATTAAATATTCTTTCTGAAGATTACTATAGAGACAGAATTGTCAATGATAGTGACGAGATATATACTGGTCAGGCATGCATTAGTATTGATCATAAGGAATCATTTGATAATTTTTTTGAAAAGTCAAACCCTATATCTCTTGATGATCTTGGAATAGATTTATTCCCAAATCAGTATGTAGTAGCTAAGTTTAACAACCAGTCACTACTCGGTGTAGTTAGAAACAACGAAGTTCATCCTTTGACCAAGAATCTAGACTCTCTAATTAAAGTTAACCCTAGAAACAAAGAGCAGAAATTTGCACTTGACCTGCTCACCCGGGAAGATATATCAATAGTTACACTAACTGGAATAGCAGGTTCAGGAAAAACTTTTCTAACTTTACTTGCTGCACTTTCAGGGGTTAATTCAAAGCAGTATGATAGAATTATTTTTACAAGAAGCATTGAGCCTGTTGGTAAGGAAATAGGTTTTTTACCCGGAGATATTAATGATAAAATGGATCCCTGGATATCTCCAATAGTAGATAATTTTAGACATGCTTTTAAAGATACTAGCTATTTTGAAGTAATGAGAGACAAAGGCGTTATAGAAGTGGCTCCGCTGGCTTTTATAAGAGGCCGAACTTTTAGCAAGTCTATTATAATAGTAGATGAAGCTCAGAATGCCTCAATACACGAGCTAAAAACAGTTATAACTAGAGTCGGAGATGATTCAAAAATAATACTTCTAGGAGATGTTGAACAGATAGACACACCCTATCTGGACACCCTTTCAAACGGCTTGACAATAGTTATTGAAAAGTTTAAAAATCAGGACATAGCTGGTCACGTTACTCTTATGAAAGGAGAGCGGTCAAAGTTGGCAACTTTGGCATCAAAGATAATTTAGTGCCTATTTAATCTTAAGAGGTTAAAATGGCAGGAACTACTTTTAAAAAGAGAAATAAAAACTTATTTAAAAAAGTCTACCCCTATGTTAGGCGAGCACCAGTTTTTGAATATGTTTCAGATAGAGAATCTATAATTGAAACAGCCAAGGTGACATTTACAAATTCTAGCTCTGGGTCTCATACTTTTACTTCTACTTTTTCAACTGTTCCTGTAGTAACTGTCATATCAGTAGACTCAGAGGGAAATGACACTGCAAATGTTAATGTTTTCGTTAGCAGCGTTTCTACCTCCTCTGTTACCATAGAAACAAGCCAAACCTTTACCGGAAAGGTTCATCTTCACGCAATATTAGTGGGGTCATAAAGTGGCGGGTTTTGATAATTTAACTATTGAAGTGGGGAAGGTGACATTTACTAATTCATCACTTCAAGAAATAGCATTTACCTCAGTTCATAAAACAATCCCCACAATAATGGCGTCATACAAGGGATCAACCCCTGTCAATGTATTTGTTACCGCTATATCAAAAATAGGAGCAACAATAGAGACTAGTTCCATAATTAATGGTGAGATACATTATCAAGCAATATCGTCATAAAAGGTTTTAAAAAGCATGGCAAACGATTTTTCATCCAAACAAATAAGAGCTTCTCAGCTAATAGCATCTGGCGGTATTGGGTCAACTACTATAGGCTTAATGATATACTCTGCATCAGATGCTACAGATTTATCTGGAGGTACTAGTGCTTCTTTAACATCAGGTGTAGGGCCTGATGTGTTTCTTTTTGTTTCTGGAACAGAGGACGGTAAGAATAGAGGAACAGGCGTATCTCTATTTGGCGGTGATGTAGTTGTATCTGGAACTTTGTATGCAGAAAAACAAGTTATAGAAGTTGATGAAAATGTAACAGGGTCTATGACAGTACAAGGGACACTTTTTGTCTCATCTAGTGCCGATATTGCCGGAGGTCTCACAGTAAATAAAGATCTTGGTGGAACTATTGGTGATGGATTCATTGCTAAGTCAAGTACCATTGGAAAAGAGCTTATTAGAGCTTTGCCTAATATTGATCAAGTATTAGTTCTTTCTGGAGGTTCTGATAAATCTACTGATGAATCAACAGGGCAAGACGTATCATTCTATGTTTCTGGTTCAGTTGGTTTTAGGGGAGGTGCCAGAAAAGGAATAGCTGTACTTGGCGGTGATCTTCATGTTAGCGGAGCAGTTACCAGCGATGTTACACAGTTTGGACAGTGGACACTAGGTTCAAGCCCAACAAGAATATACCCAAATTCAGCAGCAGGAACACACGTTCTTGTCGGAGGTACAACCTTATCAGCAGCAGATACTATTCTAGCTTCTGACGGTGGTGCTACTTTTAACGATAATGGCGCAAGCGTAGACTTTAGAGTCGAAAGCAACACTAAGGAAAATGCAATTCTCGTCGATGGTTCGAGCGATCAAGTTCTAATTCTTTCAGGTGGAAGCCCGACTGACACACCAGAGTCAGGCTATGCAGACTTAGCTTTCTTCGTTTCAGGCTCAATAGATTCAAGAGGCACTACAGTAAAAGGTACATCTGTCTTTGGCGGAGACACATACGTTTCAGGAGTTTTATACGCTTCCCAGGGAATATCGGGATCAATAACAAACTTAACAGACGGTACTTCATATATTTCAGCAGGTGCAAATATTACAATAACATCTGCTTCAAATGGCCAGATATCCATAGCAGGGCTAGATGCTCCTGGATTTACAAGAAACTCTGCTGCCTCTAGAGTTTATCTTACTAATGATGATGACAGGCTCAACATTGGAGGAGGTAACGCTGCGCCAGGAAACACGTCAAAGGTTGAGATAAATGTTGGAGATCCAGAAAATCTAACCGGACTTTTTATTGATCATAATGACACCGGTGCAACTGATGGGTTAATTGTTGAGAGTGAAGGTACTGGAAAAGCAATAAACACTTCAGGAAAATTTGCACTTTATGCAAAACAAGATATATCAAACGGTTATGCAGGATACTTTACTAGAAATCTAAACGAAGGTGGAAATGAACCTCTGGTCAACATCATAGATGATCATACTGCAAACAGTCAACCAGCTCTTCAAATTAGACAAGATGGAACCGGCGATATTCTAAGAATGAGAGACGGATCAGACATTGTACACAAGTTTAAGGATGGTGGATCAGTTGCTCTTGGGTCAGATTATACTGCTTCCGATACATCCTTCTTTGTATCAGGATCAATAAGTGATAATTCAAAGAATAATAGAATATCTGGTGGAGCAGCTCTATTTGGAGGAGATGTTGTAGTATCAGGATCCATATATGCTACAGATAGAATAATTGGACAGGGTGATCCAGACACTTATATCGAGTATGATGATGATAGATTAAGATTCATATCAGGCGGAAAAGAGCTTCTCACAATCAATGAGAGTGAGAGTACTGTTAGTTTTAATGTAGACAATAATGCCATTAACACAATTATAAGTACTGATACAAAGCTGGCATTCGCTGCCGGATCACCTCTCGGAGCAGGAAAGGATCAAGTATTAATCATGAGCGGTGGGGCAGCCACTTCTTTTGATGAAGCAAAAGCTGATGATGTTGTCTTCTATGTTTCAGGAGCCATCGATTCCAAAGGAAGCTCAGTCAGGGGTACATCAGTCTTCGGCGGTGATGTTGTAATATCTGGCTCATTGTACGGCGGAAGTCCACTACACGTCGGAGATGGTCTGGAAGTTAGTGGGTCAACAACATTTAGTGGTTCAGTTGTATTTAGTGGCTCGGCGGACACTATCGTCACTGGGTCAATGACAGTCACTGGATCAATAACAGTTTCAGGATCGCTAACAGTTTCGGGTTCTGATACATTTACGGTTTATGGCCCATCAGTATTTAACGAAGGTGGGACTTCTGATAGTGACTTTAGAATCGAGTCAGATAACAAAACTCATATGGTATTTGTAGATACCTCTACTGATCAACTATTGATAATGAGTGGCGGATCTGATAAATCAACTGATGAGGCAACAGCAAATGATGTAGCTTTCTTTGTATCTGGCGCAATAGGCTCAAGAGGAACAACTGTAAGAGGCTCTTCTATCTTTGGGGGAGATGTTATAGTTTCAGGAACACTTTCCGTAAACAGGGGACAAGCCGGTGCAGGTAGCGTTGTAACTGTTACAGATGACGGCAAGGTAGGAATTGGTACTGACACTCCTTCATATAAATTGGAGGTCGGTGGAAATATGGCTTTAGGTGAATATCTTTACCATAGAGCTGATGCAAATACATTCCTTAGATTTGAAAATGATAAAATGACATTTTCAGCTGGAAATGAAACATTGTTAACTTTAACTGAAGATGCTCAGGATATTGTTATAATAGGTGACGGCGGCGACGTTGATTTCCAGGTAAAGACAGTTAATGATACTAATACTTTGTTTGTGCAAGGTAGTTCTGACAGAGTTGGAATAGGAACAGATTCTCCGGAAACTACTCTTCACGTTTCAGATACTACCCCTACAATTAGAATTCAAAGAGAAAATAATTCCAACGACTCCACACTAGAGTGGGCAGGTCAGGCAGGTGTTAGAGCAAATGCAATACATCTTGCTACCAATAACGATCTTGTATTTAACACTTGGAACGGAACTACACTTGAAGAATCTTTAAAATTCTCAGGTTATCACAACTCTGTTGTCTTTCTATCAGGATCAGGAAATAGTGATAAATCTTACAATGAGGCATCTGGTTCAGATGTTGCCTTCTATGTTTCAGGATCGAGAACGCAGATAGGTGGACAAGGTGCCAACACAACTGGTAGGCATACTGGTCAAAGAACTAATACGGTATTTGGCGGAGATGTTGTTTTTTCAGGTAGTATCTATGGCGGCGGTGAAATATCGGCTGGACAAACGGCTCTTCATTTTGGTGCTGATCAGATTCAAATTGGAGCTCAGACACAAGTTGCAATTAGTGATAATGCTGGAACAGCTCCAGGGTTTGGAGCAAACAACGCTGGAGACGTATTCTTTAGTGTAACAGGCAGTATCGGTAGCAGGGGTGGAAATCTAAAAGGAACGTCAGTATTTGGAGGAGATTTAGTTGTATCTGGAGGTCTAAGATCCGGCGGTCAGATTCATATAACTTCTCACAAGTTATTATATGGTGATACTACAGCTCGATTTGTTAGATTTGATTCAAATGGCGGAGATACTTCAGCTGGTGCAAATAATAAAATGATTGCACCTTACGGCGGCAAGCTGATAAAAGTTTTATTTAGAGCCACTGCTGGTCCTCCAGGGAGCACGGTAATAGGTCTTCATACAAATAGTGATGGTAATGCTAACTTAAATGGAACAGCTACTGAAGAGATAACAGTGAATGCCAGTTCAAATAATACTTCTTTCGCCTTTAAATTTACTGATGATGCAGATTGGGGTCCGGGTGATATAGTAGGATTAAAAATTAATCCAACCAGTGATCCAGGTGTTGTTATTGCTACTGCTGTATGGGAATTTGATAATACACAAGACTAATTCTAGAACATATTTCTCTCTATTTGGTTAGTAGTTATTTAAGCGTCTAGTATTTCTATCTCTACTAGTAGTTATTGTATAATAATATCTCTATAGTATATTAATAATATCTCTATAAATAGAGATATAATATATTCTATCCCTCAGAGAGCAGAATTTTATAATAAAAATTAAACTTTACCTCCTAGATCAGTATGATTCAAAAAGGCGTCAAATAAACTATTAGTGAGTAAAAATTGTCATCAAATTTTAGTTCAAGCATGTTTCCTGGTACGGAAAAACAGAAAGATATCTTAATACCCTCAGATGCTGAGGTTGTTTTTGTCTCAGATCTTTTTCTAGAAGATTATGTCGGAGGAGCTGAGCTAAGCACAGAAGCTCTTATAACATCATCTCCTTTTAAAGTTTTTAAAGTAAGATCTAATCAAGTCACTATGAAGACACTGGAGTCAGGTCATAGAAAATTTTGGATATTTGGAAACTTTACTTCCTTAAATTTTGATCTGATTCCAACCATAGTTTCAAACATAAAATATTCAATAGTCGAGTATGACTACAAGTATTGCAAATACAGATCTGTTCAGAAGCATAAGATGGCTGAAGATAAAGAGTGTGACTGTCATGATGATCCCTATGGAAAAATAGTCTCAGCTTTCTTTTACGGTGCAAGATCAACATGGTGGATGTCAGAAGGTCAACAAGCCCACTATCACAAGACATTTCCCTTTCTTAAAGAAAGACCAAATATTGTTTTATCTTCAATATTTGATGATGAATTTTTTCTAAATATTAAAGACCTCAGAGAAAAGAATCGGGATGCTAAAAGGGAAAAGTATATTGTTGTAGGATCAAACTCATGGATAAAAGGAACCCAAGATAGCATTGCATACTGTGAAGAAAATTCTCTTGACTATGATGTTGTTTGGTCAAAGCCGTATTCCGAGCTTTTGGAATTACTCTCAACTTCTAAGGGTCTAGTATTCTTACCAAAGGGTTGGGACACATGTCCTAGATTAGTTGTTGAAGCAAAGCTCTTGGGTTGTGAACTAATTCTTAACGAAAACGTTCAGCACAAGAATGAGATATGGTTTGATACTGAAGATATGCTAGATACTGAATCATATTTGTATGCTGCTCGACACAGATTTTGGGAAGGAATTAAGTCAAGTATGTTCTACAATCCTACCCTTAGCGGATATACAACAACACTTAACTGTATAAAACAAGATTATCCTTTTGAAGAATCAATTAAATCTCTTCTAGGGTTCTGTGACGAAGTAGTCGTAGTTGATGGAGGATCAAATGATGGAACATGGGAGAAGCTTGAAAAGATAGCTTCTGAAAATGAAAATGTCATTATTCATCAACAAGCCAGGGACTGGGATTCTAAAAGATTTGCTGTTTTTGATGGATTACAAAAAGGTTTAGCTAGATCTCTTTGTACGATGGACTATTGCTGGCAGCAAGATGTTGATGAGATAGTTCATGAAAATGATTATCAAAAGGTAAGAGACCTATTAAAAAGTATTTCAACAGCCATCGAGCTTTTATGTTTACCGGTAGTTGAATACTGGGGTGGAAAGGATAAAGTTAGAGTTGATGTCAACCCCTGGAAGTGGAGATTAAGTAAAAACTTACCCCATATTACACATGGTATACCTGGAAAATTAAGAAAATTTGACGAAGAAGGTCGCCTCTATGCTTCACCTGGAACTGACGGCTGTGATTATGTGAGAAATAATGATTACACTACCATACTGTTTTCAACTTTTTACACAGATGAAGTTGAAAATGTTAGAAGAAACTCAATAAATTCTGAGCAAGCACTAAAGAGCTATGAAGAATGGTTCAACCTAATGTCTAGATCTCTACCTACAGTTCATCATTATTCCTGGTTTAACATTGATAGAAAGATAAGGACGTATAGAGATTATTGGTCTACCCATTGGCAAAGCCTGTATGATATACAGCAGGAAGATACTCCGGAAAATAATATGTTTTTTGACAAAGCTTGGAAAAATGTTACAGAGGAAGAAATCATAGAAATGTCAGATCAGCTTTCAGAAGAAATGGGAGGCTGGGTTTTTCATCAAAAGGTTGATTTCAACAATCCCACACCTCATATAAAAATACACTCAGAGCATCCTGCTTTGATGTCTGACTGGATAGAAAGAAATGAGAGAAAGAAATGAAAGTTGTATTTATAGTTCCTTGCTTTAATGCCTCTAGAAACATAGACAATCTCGTAGAATCTGTAGTTTCTCAAAAAAACAAAAATTGGGAAATGGTAATTATAGATGACATCTCTGAAGATAACACATATGAAAAATCAAAAGAGCATGTTTCTAAAAAGATATCTGTGATAAAAAACGAAGAGAAAAAGTTTGCCCTAAGAAACATAGTAGAGATTTCAAGAAAATATCAGAAAGATGAGAATACAATTATAGCTGTGATAGATGGAGATGATCAGCTTTGTAATCCTAATACTGTTGAAATTTTAATAAATTCTTATGAACAGGGTCACGACGTTGTGTGGACAGGTCATAAATGGGATATAAACGGGATGAATATCTCTAAAGATATGCCATTTCATGTGGATCCCTACCAGTGGCCATGGTGCTCTTCCCATTTAAGAACTTTTAAAGCAAATTTGCTAAGTAAAATATCAGATAGTAATTTTAAAGACACCAAGGGCAACTGGTTTAGAAGAGGATATGATCAAGCTCTAATGCTACCCGTTCTACATGTCGGCGATAGCAGAAAGTATATTGATGAAACTTGCTATCAGTATAATATCAATTCAGTATCTGTGAATGATAGAGACTGGGCAGAGAAAATACAGCACTCTACTGTAAATCTTGTTAGAGCTAGAGGTTTTTTAGCACAGTAGGAGAAAATTTTGAAAGGTATAATTTTGGCCGGCGGATTAGGTCAAAGACTATATCCGCTTACTATGGTGACTAATAAGCACCTTCTTCCTGTAGGCAAGAAGCCCATGATATTTCATCCTATAGAAAAGCTTACGAAAGCCGGAATAAGAGATATTACTATAGTTACTGGGACAAATCATGTTGGAGACATGATTAGGTTGCTCGGGAGCGGTGAGTCTTTTAACTGCAGCTTTACATATAGGGTTCAAGATAGCCCGGATGGAATTGGAGGTGCCTTGAGATTGTGCAAGGATATTGTTGGAAAAGATAGCTGTGTAGTCATTCTTGGTGATAATATGTTTGAGGACAATCTAGGTGAATTTATTAATAAATTTAATTCATCTAAAAAATCTTGCATGGTTCTTCTAAAAAAAGTAAATGATCCTACTAGGTTTGGAGTTGCTGTAATAGAGAATGAAAAAATAGTAAAAATTATAGAAAAGCCGGCAACTCCAATTTCAGATTTATGTGTAACAGGGATATACATGTACGATCACACTGTTTTTGAAAAAATAGGGAGCTTGACAAAGTCAAGCAGAGGAGAGTATGAAATTAGTCACATCAACGATCTCTACGTGATGGAAAACAATATAGAGTGGGATGTTATTTCAGGCTGGTGGACAGATGCAGGTACTCATGAATCCTACAGAGAGGCAAATATAATCATGTGGGATAAGAAGTGAAAAGACTTATAGTTGGAAAGGGAAAGGTATCTGAAATTATATCAAAAGAAAGAGATGTGATTCTTAGTAGAAATGATTGTGATATTTCTAAAAAAGACGATCTTTCTGTTGTTATTAATAAAATCCTGCCAGACGTTATTATAAACTGTGCAGCAAAAACTAATCTAGAATATTGTCAAGAAAACAAGAGTGAGGCTTTTTACTCTAATACTCTAGGGGTTTTGAACCTAGTTGATATTTGCAGCGGCTACGGTATAAAGTTAGTTCACATTAGTAGCGGTTGTCTGTTTGACGGAAATGATTTTTTGTCCGAAGAGAACACACATCACACCCCGGCAGTATGGTACACATGGACAAAATCTTGGGCAGATAAAATAATTGAAAATTACGGATATGAAAATTACCTAATTCTCAGACCTAGACAGCTAATATCTAAAACTCCACACCCTACAAACATGATTACAAAATTTTCCAAGATGGGAAAAATAGGTGCCATCAGGGAGGATAACTCTCTAACTTGTATAGAAGATTTTTCAGAAATGATAGATCATTTAATTACAAAAGAAGAGACAGGTATTTTTAATTGTTCCAATACGGGTACTGTGACGCCTTATGATATAGCTTGTAGAATTAGAGATACTATCTCTCCTAATCTTGAGGTTTATGAACAATCATATGAATCTTTGCTTAATAACCTACCTAATAGAAGAGTGAACACTATACTGTCTTGTGATAAACTTATAGAAACAGGATACAATCCAAGAAGTGCTAGTGATGCCCTAGAGTGGTGTCTTAAGAATTATGATAGTTAATTATGAAAAGCTTGAAAAAATAAAAAGATCAGAATGGCTATCTGTTGAACCTTTTCCGCATGTTGTAATAGATGGCTTGTTTGAAGAAGAATATCTTTTAAAAGTTTTAGAAGAATTTCCTGGAATAGAAGACGTTTCTTGGTGGAAATATGATAATGTTTTTGAAAAGAAGCTTGCATATAATAATTTTTTTAATTTTGGAGAAAATACTTCCAAATTATTTGATGAGCTAAATTCTAGAAAATTTGTAAAATCAATTGAAAAATTTACAGGAATAGACAATCTTATTGCTGATCCCTCATTAAAAGGGGGCGGTATGCATAGAATAGGAAGAGGTGGAAAACTAGACATACATTCAGACTTTCCTTATCACAAACCTACTGGGTGGAAAAGGTCTCTAAACATTATAACATTTTTAAATGTTGACTGGAAAGAAGAGTACGGAGGTCACACAGAGCTCTGGGATGAAGAAATGAAAAATTGTATTCAAAAAATAAGTCCAATATTTAACAGGACAATAATATTTTCTGTTCATGAAACAGCATGGCACGGGCACCCTCATCCCCTCGAATGCCCGGAAAATGTTTCTAGAATGTCTCTGGCTGCTTATTATTATAGGCTTGAAAATAGTGAAGGAAAAGTTGACTATACTTCTACTAGTTATCAAAAACTACCTGATCAAGAGACAACATCTGAGATAGAAGAGATGAGAAAACAAAGAAGAATGGGAAGGCTTAAGGACATGAAAACATGAGTGTTCTAGTTACCGGGTGTGCAGGATTTATTGGAAGTCACGCAGTTGACCATTTCCTAGATTCAGGTGATGCTGTAGTTGGTGTGGACTCAATGACCTACGCTTCTAATGTTAAAAATCTAGAAAGTGCTTTTAACAAAAAAGATTTTGTATTCTATGAAAAAGACATCGTAGAAACCTCAGAAATGATTAATATTTGTAGTAAGCACAAGATAAAATGGATAATAAACTTTGCAGCAGAAACTCATGTTGATAACTCCATCAGCTCTTGTGACGCATTTATACATTCAAATATTGTAGGAGTGAAATCTCTTCTTGAGTGCTGTAGAGAAACAGGGGCAGCTCTTTTTCATATATCTACTGATGAAGTATACGGATCTACAAGCGGAGAATCTTTTAAAGAAACTGATATTCTCTCTCCAAGAAACCCTTATTCTGCAACAAAAGCGGCAGCTGAACATATTATCAATGCTTATTCAAACACATACAATATAGACTTTATTATAGTAAGGATGAGCAATAACTTTGGACCAAGGCAACATAGTGAGAAATTTATTCCTACCATAGTAAGATCCTTATCCAGTGGAAAAAAGATACCAATATACGGCGACGGAAAAAACGTTAGAGAATGGCTTTATGTAAAAGACTGTGTAAAAATGATAAGATCTGTCAAGGTAAAAGGTGATATAGGTGAAATATACAACATATCTAACGGAAATGAAAGAAACAATATAGAGATATCAAAGATGATATGTGATATTTTAGGGAAGGATTTTGAAAAATCTTCTAAGTTTGTTCCAGATAGACCGGGCCATGATTTTAGATACGCTATAAACTTTGAAAAAATTAAAAAAATAGGAATAGCTACAGAGACAAATTTTAAACAAGCTATTGAAGAAACAGTCGGGAGTCTAAATTGAAAAAAATTAATGTTCTTACAGTTACTTTTCACACACCTAATTTAATAAAATCAATGATTGAAAGTTTTGAAAAATTTAAACCAGAAGACCTTGAAATAACTTATGTGATTGTTGAAAACTCTAGTGATACTTCTTATAAAGAAAATACTAAAAAATTGGCCAAAAACGTTATCTGGATTAATCATGAAGAAGGCGAAAATTATCAGAGCTCACACGGCCATGGAATGGCTTTTGATATAGGAAAGGAAAGCTGCAAAGAGGATTATACTTTTGTATGTCACTCAGATACTTGTGTGACAAGTCAAAAATTCTTTTTAGATTTCTTTAATAAGGCAGATGAAGGTTTTGACCTAGTGGGTGTTTGCTATGATGCCCATCCTGACAGAATACAAGCTGTTCACTGCTCAGGATATTTAGTTAGAACAGAAATACTAAAGTCTACTACTATGCTTCCTGATTTGCCTAAGTACGACACTACGGATTTTGTAACAAAGTACTGTAGAGATAATAATATAAAAATTCATACATTTGAAAACACATACAACAATCCTGACATAACCTATGAGATAAACGAGCCCTTTAGATCATGGGGGCCAAAATGCGGAGTCGATAGGTGTGTAAATGAAAATAAAGAAGTTATATTCATGCATCTAGGAAGAGGTACTTCAAAGCAACAAAACGTCTACAATACACCAGGCAAAATGAACCACACACAGTGGGTTCATATATGCAATGCTATATTAAATCAAAAATAAAAATAAATGAAAAACGTAAGAGCACTACTTCTTTATCCACCTGAACAAACATGGCCAGATACTATGTGTAAGCCTAACGGCTCACTTGCATACCCAATGCTTGCAGGAGCTCTAATGGAAGCAGGGATAGAGGTTGAGATATATGATGCTTGCGTTGGAAATGAAAAGGATGATCTAGAAAATGTATTTTATAACTCAACCCCTCTTCCAACAGGGATGCTCAGAACAGGCGTTTCTGATGATAGAATACTTGAAAAAGCTAGCTCATTCGACGTAATTGGAATAACATCTATATTTTCACACCAGGAGACAATGGTTCTCAACACAGCAAGGTTAATAAAGAGTAAGTTTCCTGAAAAAATACTAGTAACCGGAGGAGTAAATGCTAGGCATAGGATGGATTTATTTTTTAGTAACGGTTTTGATCTAATTTGTACTTCCGAGGCAGAGAAAACAATTGTTAGTATATGCAATAATGTCTCTAAAGGATCTTTAGATTTTTCTAGTATTCCTTTTCTTGCGTGGCAAAAAGAGGGAAAAACTATAGTAAATAATAACGGAGAGATATTTTGGGATCTTGACGATCTTCCAATGCCTGCCTGGAATCTTTTGCCAAACGAGAGATACTGGAAAATTGGGAGACCTCACGGTGGCCACTTTGATGAGGGCGAAGAGCTTAGATACGCTTCTATGATGACTTCATTAGGCTGCCCTTTTTCTTGCACTTTTTGTCATATAGCAGGAGAGACAACTGAATCTAACTCTGGGCCAATAAAAAAATTTAGAATAAAATCTGATGAAAGAGTGATTAGAGAACTAGAGGTTCTTAAGTCTCTAAACGTAAAGCAAGTCTTTATAGAAGATGATTCTATATTTGGCAAGAAAAAGAGAGCAATCAGGCTCTTAAATAAAATTAATAACTTTGGATTTGATATTCTAGATGTCAATGGCGTCAACATTATTCACCTCCTAAAGAATGGAGAGCCAGATCATGAGGTCATAGAGGCACTTGTTGCTGCAGGTTTTAGAGATATAGTTCTACCATTTGAGTCTTCTAGCCCTAGAATAATAAAAAAATATGCATCTAACAAGTGGAATATAGTAGGATCAAATGTTACTGATCTAATAAAAGAGTGTAAAAAAGCAGGACTAAGAGTTGCGGGTAATTTTATGATAGGATATCCTGACGAATCTAGAGAGGAAATAGTGTCTACTGTTAACTATGCAAAAGATCGCATGGCAGACGGTCTTGATGCTGCTAATTTCTTTTTAGTTATGCCACTTCCAGGTACCCCACTTTTTGACCAGGCGGTAAGGGATGGAAATTTACCAAGGGAATATAACCCAGATAGAATGCACTGGCAGAAAGCGAATATGAAAAATACACTAGTTCCGGCAGAAGAACTAGAGTCCATAAGAGACAGAGCATGGGAAGAAACTAACAGACCTGAATTTAGAAACTATAAGAAGGGAATGATAGTCGATACCAACACAGGAGAAATTCATAAGAAATGAAAGTGTTATTCGACAATGTGAACACTGAAAGTAGATCGGGACCTAATGGTTTTGCTAAAAAGCTAAAAGAAATACTTTCTAATGAACAGTACGATTGTGAAGTTACCTGTGAACTAAGTAAGGATTTTGTTCCTGATATACAGCTAAGCTTTATAATGTCTCACTATAAGTTTGCACCAATCATTCAAAGACTTGACGGAATATATTTTAATTCTCAACAAGATTTTGAAAGCTTAAATGGTCCAATAAAAGCAACTTACAATGCAGCTGAAAAAGTTATATTTCAGTCAGACTTTAATAAAAAGCTATCTGAAAAATGGTTTGGAAAAAAGGAAAGATCTTCAGTAATAAGAAATGGTACTAGCCTTTCTTTAATAGACCGGATAGAGCCTGCTAGCCATGAAAAACTTGACGACTTTTCAGAAATATGGTCATGTGCATCTTCTTGGAGGCCTCACAAAAGATTGTCAGATAATATAAGATATTTTCTTGAAGTCGCACCTAAAGAAGCATGCTTTGTAGTTGCAGGAAGCGGAGTAGTTGAAGATGATTTTAAGGACTGCATAGACCAGATTGGAAAAAGAATATTCTACGTTGGGGATCTAGAATGGGTAGATCTAATTGGCTTGTTTAAGAGGTCTTCTAGCTTTCTACACCTGTCTTGGCTTGATCATTGTCCGAATGTAGTGGTTGATGCTAGAGCTTCTGGTTGTCACATTGTGTGCTCTTCTTCAGGCGGAACTAAAGAAATAGCTGGGAAAAATGCTACCATAGTAGAAGAAGATGATTGGGACTATTCACCTGTTAAGCTGTATCATCCCCCTTTAATGGATTTTGGAAAAACTTATTCTAATGATATTGACAACGATATATCAATAGAAAGAGCGGCAAAAGAATATTATGAATCATTTAAGGATTTAATGAGAAAATGAAAATATATTATCACCCTGAAAGACAACCATGGATAATTGACAGAATAGGAAAGGAGTTTCAAGATTTTTCTAAAAATGAAGTTAAGCTCACTTTTACTCAATCTGAAATATTTGGATTTGATCTTGTCTGGCTGGGAGACTCTAACTCATGGAGAATGATTACTCCGGATGAGGAGGAATTAATTAAATTTTATCTAGAAACACCAGTTGTATGCACTATTCATCATATTGTTCCCTGGAAATGGAATGAACAAAAGTATGTAGAATTTATGACAAGAGATTATTTTGTTGACGTGTATCACGTGCCTTGCCAGCAAACTCATGATATTATTAGATCACTTACAGAAAAACCAATTAAAATATTGGGCTATTGGGTAAACTCAGATTTGTGGAAATACAGAGAGAGAGAAGAAATAAGAAAAAAGTATGAAAGTCTTTTTAATATTTCATCTGATAAATTTGTTGTCGGATCTTTCCAGAGAGATACAGAGGGTCATGATCTAGAGTCTCCAAAACTAGAAAAAGGTCCAGATATATTTTGCGGATATGTTGAAAAGCTAGTAGAAGAAGGAAAAGATGTACATGTCTTGCTTAACGGTCATAGGAGACAATATGTAATCAATAGGCTTGAGGGTAACGGAATTCCACACACATATGTTGAAATGCCACCAATGCCGATGGTATCTGAAATGTACTCTGCTTGTGATTTATATGTTGTCGGATCCAGGGTCGAAGGCGGCCCCCAATCAATTCTTGAATGTGCAATATCTAAGATCCCGATTGTTTCAACAGATGTCGGGATTGCTTCTAAGGTTCTTCCAAAATCTTGCATACTTGACATGAACATGAGAAAAGAATATGATACATACATGCCCACACAAGAAGATATAGACATAGCTTTTAACAATGCTCAAAGTTTAATTTTAAAAGATCATGTTAAAAATTATGATGATTTTTTTGAAGAAGTCTTGAGAATGAAATGAAAATACTAATTACAGGAGGGGCTGGTTTTGTAGGAGGCAACTTAGCAATTAAATTTTCAGAAAATGGAGATGAAGTTGTTTGCATAGACAATCTATCAAGAAGAGGTAGTGAGAATAATTTACAAAGACTCTCAGATAAAAATATTAAATTCATACATGCAGATATTAGAAATTCAGAAGATTTAGATTCTATTAAATTTAATCCTGATGTCGTACTAGAATGTTCAGCACAAACGACTGCTGTTGATGGATATAGTAATCCAATGTATGACTTTACTAATAACACAGCAGGTCTAGTAAACGTTCTAGAGTTTTGTAGAAAAAGATCTTCTGGCATTATATTTTGGAGTACAAATAAGGTTTATAACGGAACCTTATGCAATCTTCCTCCAGTCATTGAGAAAAGTACTAGGTTTGAATGGTCAAATCCTAATTTTATTTTAAATGGGTGGTCTATGAAGGGATTTAATGAAAATCTAAGCATAGACGGAGGAAATCATACAATTTATGGAGTAAGTAAGCTTTCAGCAGATCTATTTTGTCAAGAGTGGTCTTCAGCGTTTGATGTACCGGTTGTTATAAATAGATTTAGCTGTCTGTATGGTCCCCATCAATTTGGAATGGTTTCACAGGGATGGATCAGCTGGTTTGTCCTAGCAAAAATTCTAGGAAGACAGCTTACATTTTATGGATTTAACGGAAAGCAAGTTAGAGACTATCTTCACATAGATGATCTATTTGATCTTGTATTACTTCAAGTCCAAAGCTTGCAAAGTAAAAAATGCTCAGTATACAATGTCGGCGGCGGTAATAAAAATACTATTTCTATCTTAGAGCTAAGTAAAAAATTAGATAAAATACTTGGCATAGAGTCAAATATAAATTATGAAAAACCTAGAAGAGAAGATCAAAAGATTTTTATTAGTGATATATCAAAGGTCTCAAAAGAACATGACTGGATTCCAAAAATATCTCTGGATGAAGGACTAGATGATATTATTAGATGGTTAAGATCAAGTGATCTGTCATGGATAAAAGATTAAATAGATGAAAATATTTTGTGTTGCACCTGATGAAAACTGGATATGCGATAGAATTGCGCAAGAGTGGTATGAGACTTATTCAAAAATTTCTACCAAAAACATCTACGATGCTGATGTTGTCTGGCTATTGGCAGGGTGGTGCTGGAAGCAAATTCCTTTAGAAATACTTAAATCTAAAAAAATAGTTGTAACTACTCATCACATTGTTCCAGAAAAATTTAATACTATTAAATTAAATGATTTTTTAATTAGGGATCAATTTGTTGAAGCATATCATGTACCAAATGACAAAACACTAAGCTATGTTTCTCAGCTTACTAAAAAACCAATACATAGTGTTCCGTACTGGTTTGACAAGAAAAAATGGTTTCCCGTTGATAAAAAAGAATCCAGAAAAAAACTAAAACTACCTAATGATAAGTTTATAGTTGGGTCTTTCCAGAGAGATACTGAGGGAAATGACTTAAAAACCCCAAAGCTAGAAAAAGGACCTGATCTTTTTTGCGACTACCTTGAAAACTCTCGTATAGAAAACCTTCATGTTCTTCTAGGCGGCTGGAGAAGACAATATGTAATCAACAGACTTGAAAAGGCAAAAATTGATTATACTTACTTTGAAATGGCAGACATTGAGAAGCTGCGACAGATGTACTGTGCCCTTGACCTTTATGTTATATCATCTAGGTATGAAGGAGGTCCCCAGTCAGCTCTGGAGGCATCTGGAATGAGGGTTCCGATAATATCTACAGATGTAGGAATGGTATCAAAAGTTCTTCATCCTGAGTGTGTTTTTGATGAAATACCCACCGGATTTACTCCTTCTCAAAATCATATAGACATAGCCTATGAACAGGCTCTAAAATTTGATGTAAAATTACATGGAGAAAATTACATTAATATTTTTAGAAGCGTTTTAGATGGGTAAAGTTGCATTAATTACTGGAATTAACGGGATGGACGGAAGCCATCTTGCTGATCTTCTTTTGGAAAAAGGTTATACTATTTTTGGAATGGAAAGGTGTGGATCTTCCAGAAATAATACAGAGCATATAGCTGATAATATCCAATTTTTAAATGGAGATCTACAAGACGAAAAAAGTTTACTAGACTGTCTTAAAAAGAGTAACCCGGATGAAGTTTATAACCTAGCTGCCCAGTCTTTTGTAGGTGAAAGCTGGAGAGATCCTGAAAAAACTTCCGACATTACTGGGGTCGGAGCCTTGAGAATGCTTGATGCAATTAGAAAGCACGGAAAAGATCTAAAATATTATCAGGCTAGCTCTTCAGAAATGTTTGGGAGGTCTCCCGGCGGAGTGATATTAGATGAAAATTCACCTTTTCAACCAAGAAGCCCGTACGGTGTATCAAAGCTGTATGCCTACTGGATGACAAAAAACTATAGAGAGGCTTATGGAATGTTTAACTGCTCTGGAATACTCTTTAATCATGAGTCTGAAAGAAGGGGAAATTCATTTGTAACTAAAAAAATATCAGAAGGTGTTGCTAGAATACATCTTGGAATTTCAGAAAACATATCTCTTGGAAACCTAGACTCTAAAAGAGACTGGGGGTATTCACCTGATTACGTTGAAGCAATGTGGCTCATGATGCAAAAAAATAACCCAGATGATTATGTAATATCCACAGGAACTTCTCACTCTATAAAAGATTTTTTAAGTGAGGCTTTTTCTATAATAGGAATATCAGACTGGTCAAAATACGTTTTACAAGATCCAAGGTTTATGAGACCAGCAGAAGTTGATACACTTATTGGAGATTCTACCAAGGCTAGAAAAGTTCTGGACTGGAAACCCAGAACTTCTTTTAAGGATATAGTCAAAAAAATGGTAAATCATGATATAAAAAAATTGAGATTGTTAAAATAATGTCTGATAGATTTCTACCAAGAACAATAGAGCTTCCAATGAAACATGTCGATAAGGGCTGGGGTTGGGAGCGCTGGATTTGCAACGGGCCAGAATACTGTGGAAAGCTCCTGTTTTTCAATAAAGGAAAAAAGTGTTCTTGGCACGTACATCGGTTAAAGGACGAAGTATTCTATCTGCAGTCTGGAAAGATGCTAGTAAAATATTCTGACGATGATGATATAGAGCAAGCTAGAGAGCTAATCTTAAATCCGGGAGAAAACTTTCATGTTTATAGAGGTTTAAGACATAGAATGATAGCGCTAGAGGATTCTGAATTATTTGAATTCTCAACACAGCATTTTGACAGTGATAGTCATAGGATTATAAAAGGAGATTAATATGAAAATAGCAGGAGTATGGTCAGGACACGACTGTTCTTATTGCGTATTAGAGGACGGCAAACCTGTTGTTCACGATGAGTATGAGAGATTTATAAGAGAGAAAGAGCCTCCGGGAGACTCAATAGATTTTTTAATAAAAAATTATCAAGATTTTGAAGATATTACTCATCTTGCTACATGTTATCCGGTCTCCAAGATGCTACATTACAAAGACTCATACGAAAAAGCTGTCGAAGTAATTAAAAAAAATAAAGGAAAAATTCATGTTGTAGGTCATCACCAGGCTCATGCTGCTAATGCTTTTTTCTCAAGCAATTTGGATGATTCCTTGATTGTCACTGTTGACGGAGGTGGAGTTGAGTCAGAAAACATTACAACCGCCTGCACTGTATGGCAAGGTCAGGGAAACAAGATACAAAGCTTAGCTATTTTTCCAATGCACGTAATAAATTTTGGAGGAATTTGGACAAGAACTACTAGATACGTTTTCGGATTACAGTCCGGGTGGCCTTATGGACACCAGGCAGGGTCTGTAATGGCAATGGCAGCTATGGGAGATCCAGAGAGATTTCATGATGACTTTTTAAGAATGCTAACTGTTGATAACCAGATGGCTTCTCACAAGCCAGCCAATCAACCAAAAGGCCCTAGAGTCGAAGGAAAAGATCCCGATCATCCATATCTCCTAAGATGGACAAAGATTGCACAAAATAGTGAGCAAGACAAGTTTGATCTAGCAGCAGGCCTGCAGTCAGCAACAGAAGTTCTTTTTAAACAGTTTCTTCAGTCTTTATTCTCAAAAATAGAGCTAAAAAATCTTTGCATATCAGGAGGGGTTTCCTTGAACTCTGTTATGATGGGTAAGATACCGGAGTGGTTTCCGCACTTGGAAAACATATATATACCTCCAACTCCTCATGACGGCGGTCTGACGCTGGGTGCGGCTCAATATGTCTGGCATCAGCAACTAGACAATGAAAGAATAGCTTGGTCAGATAACTTCACTCCATATCTTGGAAAAACTTATGAAAAGAGTGAAATTGAGAAGTCCATTGAAACTGTAGAAGAAAAAGTTGATGTAAAAGATGCAAACGACAATGATATTGTTGAATTACTTGAGAAAGGAAATATAGTTGCTGTATTCGGAGGTGGCTCTGAATCTGGTCGAAGAGCCCTTGGAAACAGAAGCATTCTTGCTGATCCTAGGGATCCTAAAATGAAAGACACAATTAATGAGAAAGTAAAGCATAGGCAGTGGTATAGACCTTTTGCTCCAAGCATACTTTCTGAAGATGCCGAAGAGTGGTTTGAGAATAGCCAGAATAGTCCTTATATGCAATTTGTTCTCAAGTTTAAAGAAGATAAGAAAGATAAAGTTCCCGCTGTTGTACATTTCGATGGAACTGCTAGACTTCAAACAGTGACTGAAAATGATAACAAGTGGTATCATGGATTTATTTCTCTTTGGAAAGAAAAGTCAGGAGTTCCGATAGTATTGAATACAAGCTTTAATGATAGAGAGCCTATTTGTGAAAATCCTGGTCATGCAATAGACTGCTACTTGAGAACAAACATAGACTATCTTTACTTTTATGACGCTGGAAAGCTGATATCAAAAAAATGAAATGAAAATACACATCAATAGAAAACCCGTGATAGGACCTTGGGGAGGGGGAAATAAGACGGTACAGTGCTTAGTTGAAAAACTCTCTAGCATGGGACACTCTATTGTTTTTGATCTTAATCATAGTGATATAGACACAGTTTTCTGCTTTGATCCAAGGCCAAACGATTTAGGAATATGGTATCAGACTTTTTTAGACTATAAGCTAAAAGTAAACCCTAAATTAAAAATAATACAGAGGGTAGGGGATGTAGGGACTCACGGAAAACCTGAGTTAACAAATCTGGTAAAATCCTCTGTGGCATATTCTGATTATATAATATTTCCAAGCTTGTGGGCAAAGGAGTATATTGAATATTCAGAAGATAATTTTTCAGTGATTAGAAACAGACCCTTAAATAAGTTTCATAGACATAAAAAAGAATCCGATAATCTATCTACAAAGATAAAGATTGTCACGCACCACTGGTCTACAAATTCAAAAAAAGGGTTTGGTGTTTACCAAGTACTAAAAAGCAGACTAAGAGAGCATGGAATAGATTCAGAGTTTACTTACATAGGAAGATATCCTGATAGCTTGTCTAATAGTGATATAAACCTTATTGAAGCTAAAGATTCTGATTTTTTGTCTAGAGAGCTTCCTAATCACGATATTTACTTTACTGCGTCTCTAGAGGAAGCAGGGGCTAATCATGTTCTCGAAGGAATAGCTTCAGGCCTTCCCGTTGTATTTCACAAAGGGGGTGGGAGCATAGTAGAATATTGTGATGGGTATGGAAACGGTTTCTCTTCTGTTGATGACTTACACTCTTCTTTTCAAGAAGTTATTAAAAATTTTAAAAGATATAAAGATAATTGTATGTTATATAACTGCACCATGGAAGACACTGTGTCTGAGTATGTGGATTTAATATGTCAATAAGAGTAAATATAAGCATAGATGATGTATGTCCTCACCCAGCGTCTTCAATAGAGGTAGTTGATAGATGCCTTGAGATACTTAAGGAAATACCAGAAGCAAAATTTACCCTGTTTGTTCCAATGGCATATTACAGGACAATGCCAGCCCCTCCTGTTTCAATGTGTGAAAAACCTTTGAGAATAGATCTGTATCCAGAATTTTGTCAAAAACTAAGAGATCTTCCTTCTGATAGCTTTGAAATAGGCTATCATGGAGTTTTTCATGGAATACCCGGAAAGACAAATAATGATGAATTTAAGACACTAAATTATGATCAGGCCATTGAAAAAATTAAGCAAATGGTCTGGATAGCAAATGCTGCTAAACTTAAAACAATTTTTAAACCAATATTTAGACCACCTGCGTATAGAATGTCTCCTGATGCCATTAGGGCTGCTCGCGATTGCGGATTTAAAGTTCTTTGCTTGGCACCTGACGATATGTATAAAGAGGTCTACAGTGGCGAAGAGAATAAAAAACAAGACGTTGTTTACTCTACTGCGGGTCCTCCAATATATCCTTTAAAAATTGAAGAAAAAACAGAAATAGTATATCACGCGTGCCAGTGGGATAGAAACTATCTTTCAAAAGAAATGGCAAAAGAATTAGTATCTTTCTTAAAGTCTGAAAAAAGAGAAATGGTGCACTGCTTTATGGAGGAAATGTTGTAATGGGAAGATCAGATCCAATAGTATTTAGTCACTATAAGACCATCATACCTTCAAAAAAATATAAAAAAGTTTGTTTTTTAGGTTTTCCAGGACCAAATGAATTCACTAAAACTATAAACTCAGAATATACATTTTTCTTTGATATTTCATTAAATGGGTGGAATATTAATGATGAATATTGGGTTATGGGAGATCACAAGTTTGACCTAGTTGTCTGCACAAGATGTCCTTATTTTAGTAAAAGTCCGGAAGACTTTTTTAAAAAATGTCACTCTATCCTAGCCCCTGGAGGTCAAATATTTGCTGACTGGGGTCTTGGAGATCACTGGAGATTCTCAAACTATAAGGTAGGATGGGTTAAAGAGGGGGAGCACGAGTATGCATATTTTGATGATAATTTTTTATGGTCAACTGTCTGGCACGATTCTTTTTCTTCCCATCCTGAGTTTTTAAAATTTCAAAAATGGGTTGAGAAATTTGGATACAGTGACGTCAAAAATTCAATAATAAAAGAAGTTCCTAGTGTTACTAACCTGGAAAGTGTAAACCATTTGTTTAATTTTAGATATAATTTACTTACACTCTGGGAAGAAAGCCCTCAGCTCTATATTATGCTTTTAGGTGAGAAGATAAATTGAAAACTCTGGTTACTGGTGGTACAGGACTTATTGGTAGTGCAATATCTTCTAGTTGCAAAATTTCTAGCGATTTTGATTTAAGAAATAGAAATGAGACAGAAAACGCTTTTCTAGAATTTAAGCCTGACTATGTAATACATTGTGCAGCAAGAGTTGGAGGTCTCGGTGCCAACATGTCAAAGAAAGGAGAGTTTTTCTTTGATAACATTATGATAAATACCAATGTTTTAGAATGTGCAAGAATTTTTGGAGTGAAAAAGTTAGTTGCATTTCTTTCCACATGTGTATTTCCAGATGATGTTGAGTATCCAATAGACGAGTCAAAGATTCATCTGGGAGAACCTCACAGTTCTAATTATCCATACGCGTATGCTAAAAGGATGGTAGATGTTCAAATAAGAGCTTATAGAGAACAGTATGGTCTAAACTATACATCTATCATACCGACAAACGTTTATGGTCCCAATGATAATTTTGATCTAGTAAACGGTCATGTCATACCCTGCCTGATACATAAGTGCTTTATTTCTAAAAAGACGGGATCACCTTTTGAAGTATGGGGTACAGGAAAACCCTTAAGAGAGTTTATTTTTTCAAAAGATGTTGCAAAAATATCAGAAAGAATATTATCAGAATACGAAGGTGAAGAGCCTATAATAGTTTCCACGTCAGAAGAAGTGAGCATCTCTCACGTTGCTGAGACTATAGCTAAGCATATGAACTATAAGGGTAAAATAAAATGGCTATCTGACAAACCTGACGGTCAATATAGAAAGCCTAGTGATAATACTAGATTAAGATCACTTTTTCCAGATTTAAAATTTACATCCTTAGAAGACGGGATACAAGAGACTGTAGAGTGGTTTGAAAAAAATTACGAAACAGCAAGAAAATAAGGTAACATCATGACAAAGAAAAAGTCTGCACTAATAACTGGAATCAATGGACAAGATGGCTCATATCTTTCTGAGCTATTGGTTGAGAAAGGATACGAAGTATGGGGGACAGTTAAGAGAAACTCTGTATCAGAGAATCAAACATCTAGGCTAAAGAATGTCTATGACAAAATAAATCTCAGATATGCTGATATGACTGATATGACATCTCTCATGAGAATTATATCTGAATCTCAGCCAGACGAAGTTTATAATCTTGCAGCTCAATCACATGTCAGAATTAGTTTCGACCAGCCTGTATATACCTCTGAGGTCATTGCCATTGGGACTTTAAACTTACTTGAATCCCTAAAGTCTCTACGCCCTGAAGCTAAAATATATCAAGCCAGCTCTTCTGAAATGTTTGGAAATAATATTGATCCAGATGGTTTTCAAAGAGAAACAACTCCTATGAGCCCAGTTTCTCCGTACGGATGTGCCAAAGTTTATGCATATAATATCTGTAGAAATTATAGAAATGCATATGACATGTTTATTTCTAATGGAATTCTTTTTAACCATGAATCACCTAGAAGAGGATCCAACTTTGTTACAAACAAAGTTGTAAAAGAAGGTGTAAAAATTAAGATGGGAATATCTGATAAAATATCTTTAGGAAACTTAGACGCAAGTAGAGATTGGGGTCATGCCAAAGACTATGTGGAGGCAATGTGGCTTATGATGCAGCACAATAAGCCTGATGACTTTGTGTGTGCAACAGGTGTTTCTCATACTGTTAAAGACCTAGTTGAATACGTTTTTGGAAAACTAGAGCTAGATTATAAAAATTATCTTACTATTGATCAAAAATACATGAGACCGGAAGAGCTAAGAAGCTTAAAGGGAGACTGTAGCAAAGCTAAAAAAGAGCTAGGTTGGAAACATAGTTACACTTTTGAAACAATGCTAGATGAAATGATTGAACATCAGATGGATTTATTTTTAGATGAACAGTAAGAAAACGTATGATTATCTTTTGATATAATAAAAGAGAGGATAAAATATGAATTCCCTTTGTGTCTTAACACCGGCTATAATAGACAGAGAATGTGTTGAACAGACAGCTAGGTCTCTGAGAGAAAATTTATTTAAAAACAACCCAGAAACAAACTTTACTCACATTGTACAGCTTTGTGACTATAAACGGGAGGGTTATGAAGGAACTCTATCTGAGATTGAGTCAATATATGCTGAATCAGACTTATTAGAGAACTGTGAAGTTATAATTAAAAAATCTTCACCAAGAATTGGTCATGTTATGGCAGGATATCAACTATTTTGTGAGTATGTTTTTAAAACTAATTTTGAGTACTGCATTATCATAGAAGAAGATACTAAGCTAATGCACCCAATTGATCTAAAAAATGTTTCTGAGCTATTAGAAAAATATAACAAAAGCATAGTTCACCTTTCAATGGGATATGACTATCCGGGAATGAACAAGTGGAAACCTGGAGATACTGGGAAAGAAGATTGTAGCTCAGAAGCCTTTCTAGATAGAAAAATGGATAGCTCAGGCTTCCTTCACGTTTTTTCAAATTACACAAATTTTTGTAGCTGGAATGGAACTATATTCTCTAGAGAAATAATGAATAAAATAGTCGGAAACTTCCTGCCCTTTTCAGAAGAAAACTGCGAAGATCAAATTGGAAATATGGATTTTTATTCAAAGATGGATGTTTTAACTCTTGGTTTTGGAGAAAATGTTGAATTAAACGGAGAGAGAGAAGACTTTGAAAAACACTATGATTGGCAATTACCGAAAGAAAATCATATTTTTCTTGAGATTATAAGAAGAGGAAGAGAGCAGGGAAGGCCGGGCTACATAGGATGATAAATTTTATATTTAGAGAAATGACTTCTCTAAAGTATTTTCTACCTATTGTTCAGGAGGGTAATAGAAGGGGTATTCAGTCTACTTTTTATATTGAGTTCTGCAAGAAGTATAATTGTCCCAGCAGATACGTAGAATACTTAAGCAAAGTCTGTCAGGATAATGAGATAACTGTTAAAGAAATTGATAAAGCACATAAAGCAGAAGGTCCGACTTTTTATTGTGAAGATTCCGGAATAGGTTGTCAGAATAGCAACTATGTTGGAAAAAAAATATCTCTAACTTATCAAAATGACTTTTTTAATGAATCGGGGGATACGACAAGGTATCATGAATATCATTTAAAATACTTTGATCACATAATCTTTCCTAGTGAGTTTTTTGCCAATTTTCATAATTGCATTTCAGATAAAAATCTATATCTAGGTTGTCCAAAATACGATGTAAAAATAGATCGAAAACAGGTAATAGAAAAATACAATACCCCTGAGAAAAATAACTGTCTAGTTATTTTCCCAAAACCTAGAGATCTTGGAAGAATTGATTTGCCAAAGATTTTAGGATGGATTTCTAGTCTAGGCTACAATCCTATTGTTAAAAATAGAGAAAAAGACAGAATACCCGGGGTTGAAAATTTAAATTATTATTTTGAAGACTTATCATGGTATCCCCACACTACGATGGAACTCCTTGAAATCTCAGACTTTATGGTTAACTTTGGGTCAACCACAGTCAAAGAAGCTGTTATGTCAAGAGTTCCTCTTATTAATTTTCCAATTAAACCTCACGAAAAAATAAAGACATTGCCGTTCTTTTATGAATATGATTATTGTAAAACTCTAGATCCAGATTGTGATTTTAAATCTTTTAAACTAGGTGTCGAGTATTTGACTAACAAAGATCACAAAAGCTCTTTTCAAAAATCAATAGAAAATCATATGACTCTTGAAAATTCTTCAAAAAATATAGTAGATTTTATTTGTAATTCTAAAAAGGTTTAGAAATGTATACAGCTGCAGTAATAGGTTGCGGAAGAGCCGGTTTTCTCTATGATCTTGATAAAAAAAGGAAAGAGATTTTTACTCATATTGGAGGTTATAGGTCTAACAAAAAAATATCTAAAATCATAGCAGTCGATAAAAACAAAGGGAGCTTAAAAAAAATAAAAGAAGTCTACCCTGACATCCAGGTATTTGAATCTGCAAAAGATCTCTTTTCAGAGGAAAAAGTAGATATACTTAGTGTTGCCACACCTACTGGTCCTAGACTGGATATTATCATGCTTGCAATACAGAACGGTGTGAAGGCAATTTTTTGTGAAAAGCCTATTGCTGAAGACACTGAAGAAGCAAATAAAATTTTATCTATTTGCAAAAATCATGATGTTATCTTAGCTGTAAATCATTTTAGAAGATGGGATAACTTGCACATTGTCATGTCAAATATGATAAAATCTAAAAAAATAGGTGACGTTCAGAACATTGTAGTAAAATATAATAAAGGTATTTTAAATACGGGTTCTCATATTTTTGATTTAATTTCAATGGTATTTGGAAAAATATATCAGGTAAGATGCATAGGAGTTGCAAAAAATTGCAAAAAAGACCCGACTCTTCACGTTCATGGAAAAACTGATTCAGGAATAGACTTTTTTCTAATAGGTTCAGATCACGAGCATTTTAGAATGTTTGAGTTTGAAATTCTTGGAACAAGCGGAAGAATTGTTAATGATAATGGCTATCTCTGTAAAATGCAGGGTATTGAAGATAGTATCAACAATTCAGAATTTAAAGTCCTATCAGACCCTGACTCCAGTAAGATAGTAGGCGGAAGATCAGGCCATTATGAAAATGCTGTTAGTGATATTATTTTCTGCATAGAGAATAATGAATCTCAGATTTCTTGTTCAGGCATAGACGGTGTAAGGTCACTTTTAGCCTCTCTGTCATCTATTAATTCATATCGAAACGAGAGTTCTGTTGAACTTTTGGATAGTTTTTTAGTATAGTGTTATTATGAAAGTAGTTTGTTCAATAGAAGCCAGAATGAAATCTAGTAGGCTTCCTGGAAAAGTTTTAAAAGAGGTTTGTGGAAAGCCTATCCTTTTGCACATAGTTGATAGAGTCAAGAGGTCAAAAAAAATTGATGATATTGTAGTTGCAACCACCACCAGCCTCGAAGATGATAAAATTGCTGACCTCTGTAGAGAAAATAATATAAATTTTTATAGAGGGAGTGAAGAGGACGTTCTAGGTCGGCTGGCTGCTTGTCATAATTTTATGGATACAGGCCTTATAGTTGAGATTACAGGCGATTCTCCCTTTGCCGATCCAAACCTAATAGATGAAACTGTTTCAACTTATCTTGATACGGGCGCAGACTATGTTAGCAATACCCTTGTTAGAACTCATCCGATAGGTATAAGGTCTCAGGTTTTTAGCAGAAGACTTTTGCAAGAAGTTAATAATCTGGTAACGCTTCAAAAAGATCGAGAACATGTTACGACTTTTATCTGTAGAAACGAAGAGTCTAAATATAAACTTGTTAATGTCGAATCAAGTTTAAAACACAGGCTTCCAAAGCTTAGATTAACCCTTGATTACCCAGAAGATCTTGAAGTAACAAAAATAATATACAATGCGCTTTACCTAAAAAATAAAAACTTTTCCCTGGATGATATTGTTGAATTTTTAGATACTAATCCAGAAGTAGTGAATATTAATAAGAATTGCAAACAGATTTACAAAGAAGGCGCTTAAATGTCAAAAAATAAGCTAGGGTTATTCGGAGGAAAACCTGTAATAAACTATCAGTTTAAAAAGTATTGTTCAATAGGTGAAGAAGAGTCTCTTGCAGCAAAGAGAGTGGTAGATTCTGGAGCACTAAGTGATTTTTTAGGAAAATGGCATGAAAAATTTTACGGCGGAGAAAACGTAAAAAAGCTTGAATGTGAATGGTCAGGGTTTTTTAAAGTAAAAGATACAATCACCTTTAACTCTGCCACCTCTGCTCTTTGTGCTGCAGTAGGAGCATGTCAAGTAGGACCGGGAGATGAGGTTATAGTCTCACCTTATACTATGGCTGCGACTGCTACTTCTATATTGAGTTACAATGCAGTCCCTGTTTTTGCAGATGTAGACCCGGAGACTTTCAACATGACGCCCGAGTCTATTGTTTCTGCAATAACCCATAATACAAAAGCAATATTAATACCAAGTATAATTGGACATCCGGCAAGGCTAAAGAAAATAGTAAAAATAGCAAAAGATTATAATCTAAAAGTAATCGAAGATGCCTGTCAGTCACCTACAGCAAAGTTAGACGGAAAGTATGTCGGGACATACGGAGACATAGGGGTGTTTAGTCTAAATAAGCACAAGCACATTCAGACAGGAGAAGGGGGAGTGGCAGTGACAAATTCCCCTGAGCTTGCTGAAAGACTAAGATTAATTAGAAATCATGGAGAAGTGACAGCAGACTCACGAGGTATTAAAAATTTAGTAAATACTTTTGGTTTTAATTTTAGAATGGGGGAAATAGAAGCAGCTATAGCAATTGAGCAGTTAAAAAAATTACAAGCTCTCGTAGATAAAAGAGTAGAAATTATGAACTACTTAACAGAAAAGCTTTCCCCTTATTCTGAGTATATTAAGACTCCAATTGTTAGAAGTGACAGCACTCATGTCTACTATCTTTACGCTCTAAGATATATTCAAGGTGAAGGAATGCCTAGCAGAGATAGGATAGTTGAGGCTCTTTGTGCTGAAGGTTTTCCGGTAAGATCCGGTTTTCAAAAACCCTTGTATTTGTTTTCAATGTTTCAAAATAAAATAGCCTATGGAGATCTCGGTTGCCCGTTTGCTTGTCCGCACTACAAGGGAAATGTTTCCTATAAAGAGGGAATATGTCCAAATACTGAGAAACTAGAGAAAGAGTCTATGATAACTTTTCATGTTGAGCATTTTGATTTAACCAAGGCTGATGTAGATCTGATAGCGAGAGCATGTGAAAAAGTTTTCTCTAATATAGAAGAGATATAATATTGATATACCTTTTCGCCCCAACACATGGATCAAAATCTCAGCAAATATTTTTTGGTGAGTTTTTAAGTAAAAAAGGTGTAGAATTTAAGCTTATTAGAGATCATGCTAGCCTTATAGATCTAAAGATAAATCCAGGCGACAGTTTTCTATGTGGAATACCTGTCGATAATTATAAAAAAAATATTGAAACAATAAGATTTCTTAGGTCTAAAAATGCAAAAGTTTTCTTCCTAATGGACCACTGGCACAATAGCTGGAAAAACTTTTATGATGAGGGCGTAGGTTCTTTTGTATTGCCTGAAAAGATTTTCTGCATAGATGATTACATGAAAGAAAGCTTTTTGTCAGGAGGAATTGATTCTAATTTTTTATGCTTATCAGGGCATCCGGCACTTGAAGAGACTTATTGTAAAAAGCTAGACTTAGAAACAATAGAAAAGATAAAAAAAGATCAGGGAATATCTAAAAAGCTTATTACCCTCTACCTAGATCCTGTCTCTAGTTCTAGAAAAATAGAAATAGGATACTGTGATGAGGATATAATAAAACTCGTATGTGAAGTATTTCAAAATTTTAATCATAGCCATGTGCTCTTGATAAAATCTCACCCAAGAACAAAAACAGGGTCCGTTGAAAGAGCCTTGGACAGGTTTGATAGAAAAAATATTTTTTTGTCTAATAACTTAAAAAACATAGGAGATAATGAAATATTAAACATAAGTGATCATGTTATGGGAATGACAAGCATTATGCTTGCTCACGCTCTGGTTTTAAAAAAACCTACTCTAAGTATTCAAATAAATCCCACAGCTACTGGAAGGCTTAGGAGTAATCACATACTTGACAACATAGCATGTCAGAGAAGTGATCAAGTTTTCGACTTCTTAGAAAAAGGAGAAGTTGTAAAAAACTTGATAGACCCTTGTATTTTTACTGAAGCTTGTAGTAAAATATATTGTAAAATGGAATAGCATATGGTTTCTTTTATCGTCAGAACAAAAAATGAAGAGAGATGGATAGGTCACTGTATACAGTCAATTATTAATAATTTTGGAAAAGAAGAATCTGATATTATAATCATTGACAACGAATCTTCAGATGAAACTCTTCAGATAGTTAAAATGTTTAAAGATTGCAATCTAAAAGTTCTTACAATTCCAAAGATGGAATATACCCCTGGAAAAGCTCTAAATATGGGTCTTTCTGCAGCCTCTATCAGCTCTAGATATGCTTGTATCACCTCGGCCCATTGTCAAATCAAGGATATAGACAAAGTGTCTCTGGATAAGCATATGAGCGATAATCTTTGCTTTGGCACTATAGGTAGACAAATACCCGTGTACAAAGGCAGGAAGTTGAAGTCTAAATACGTATGGGAAAACTTTTCCAATGAAAACAGTGAACCTATAATAAATTTAATTGAAAGTGACAGAGACAATATGCTATTTTTTCATAATGCTTTTTCTTTTATAAACCTATCAGTGTGGAAAGATCATAATTTCTGCGAAGAGGTTTCAGGAAAAGAAGATAGAGAATGGGCAGATAGAATGAGCAAGCTTGGCTTTTATTCTGTGTACGACCCTAAACAGTCTTGTATTCATCACTGGACACACAGATGTGCAACCTGGAGTGGACTAGGGTGAAATCTTTTAATCAAAAATTGATACCTCAAAATCTAGTGCTAGAAAAAGATCAAAAATGTTCCCTAATGTTTATGGCAATCCCTAAGACGGGTACTAAGTTTGTAGATAGTACATTCCTCAGAGAGCCTCAGCTTATAGATTATTGGGCATTACATCACTCTTACTGTATTGAAGATCCAAACGATATAAATACTTGCATATATCAAGGATTTGGAAGGTATGGTGAGTGCATAGAAAAAATTAAGAATAATGTTTCAGAAGAAAGATTTAAAAACTTTGTAAATCTTTTGAAACAAGATAGAATTATCTGCTTTACTTCCGTTAGAAATCCATTTGCCATGTTTTATAGCATATTCAAAGATAATTGGTCAAAACATCCGCCCTCAATTAACTCGATGTTCTATTCCGGAATGTTAGGAAAAAATACAGGAAATGTAAACGAGTCAATTATTTCTCTGTCATATGGTGAAAAGATTGATGACTTTAATGATTTTATAGATTTTTGGTTCAATAATGAGCTAGCTAGCTCCTTTATACCTTACTTTGGAAAATTTCTATTATTTCAATTGTTTGATAAACAGGGTGAATGTAAATTTCCTTATGCAATAAGATCTGAAAGAATGTCTGAGTCTATTGAAATACTTTACAACCTATTAGGGCACAAGGCCCCCGAACATGTTTTCAGATCACTAGGTGCAGAAAAAGAAAACGGAGGAAAAATAAGTGATCCTGATGAATATAAAAGCGCATATAGTGAAAAGTCAATCGATATTATCAACAAGCATTGTAAACGAGAGCTAGATGTATTAGGATATAATTTCGACGGTCCTACAGATGACAGGGTTATTTTAGATCTAAGCAATGTTTTTTATAACCCTGCGTCTGACAAATTTTATATAAAAAATATTCCTCAAAATTATCTGAATGTGAAAAATACAAATGGAGTTAAAACATGACAGTAAAAATTATTGCAGAGATAGGTGCAAATCATAATGGAGATATGTCTCTTGCAAAAGAGATGATAAGGGCAGCAGCTGAGAGTGGAGCCGATTATGCAAAGTTCCAATCCTGGCAAGCATCTAAGATAGGCCCAGGCCCATGGGACGGAGACGAACCTTTCTTTCAGTTTAAGAATAAAAGAGAGTTTTATAACAATGCTCAGCTGACAAATGAAAATCACTATGAGCTTATTGAAGAGTGCAATTCTGCCGGAATAAAGTTTCTTACTACTTGTTTCGATAGGGAAAGAGTAGACTTTCTATCAAGGCTTGGAATGAATGATATCAAGGTTGCAAGCTGTGACTCAACTAGCAAGACAATGATAGATGAGCTCTCTTCCAATTTTAGTCGACTTATAGTTTCTACCGGAATGACTACAATGCCAGAGATTAAAAATCTTAGAGATCAACTAGATGGAAAGGGTCAAGAATATGCTCTTCTTCACTGTGTTTCCATGTATCCTACACCCCTAGAGAAGATAAGTCTTGACAGGCTCGTCGCTATTAGCGATCTTACAGGGGAGCTAGGTGAATTTGGAATTAGTGATCACAGCTTAGGAACTACATTTCCCAAAGTTGCCGTAACTATGGGTGCAACCTGGATAGAGAAGCATTTTACCACTGATAGAAATATTCCCGGACCAGACAATCACATGAGTATAGTTCCATCGGAGCTTGCAGAGATTAGAAAGTTTTGCCAAGAGTTTCAAGCATTGGGAACAGATAGCCAAGAAGAAACCTATCAAGAGGAGCTTGACCTAAGAAAGATTATTCAGAAGCGATTTGGAGATAACTGCTAGATGAAAGATCAAGAGATAAATGAATTTACTTTTAAAAACCATGCAGGAGAAGAAATAAAGTATTCTGACGTAGTGAGTGGAAAATATAGTGTTACTTCTAGAGAAGATTTAGATATTTTACAATCTCTTGACGATGCAAACGGGTGGGAAGCTGGGCTCTTTACAGATACTCACAGAGGTGAAACAGGAAAGACTCATGAATCAATTTACCTAGAAGATGGTAAAAAAGTAATAGGCTCTTATGAGACAGTCTCTTTATCACACTGGCTTATTAGAGACAAAAATCCTGAAAATAAAAAAATCATAGAGTTTGGATGCAATCTTGCAAGAAACCTAAGAATCCACCAAGATCAATTTGAAGGATTTGAGTATTTTGGGATTGATATTAATCAAGAAGTAATTGATAAAAATAGAGAATACTTTGGTAAAAAAGAAAATTTTTTTAGAGCAGATATTTTTGAAACAGACTTTCTTAGTCAGTTTGACGACGAAGAATTTTTAATAGGATTTTCTGATGCATTTTTACAGTGCCTACCTTACGGAGAAAAGAAAAAAGCTTTAATACAGGAAATGCTTCGCGTCTGTAGTATTGTAGTATTTTCTGAATATACGAATCCACCCTGGGATTATGAAAGAGTTATTCACAAAGAAAAAGGTCACCAAACAGCCGAGAATCTTAGAATATACAGTTCAAAAATTTATGAGATGCCAAATAACTGTCAACCTAATCAAAAAAGTCTATACGTTGGTTGTAAAAGCGGGATGGGCTGGCCCTGGTCACCTCTGCCATTAGTAACACCCTCACAGTTTCTGGACAATCCAGAGGGAAGAATTTCTTTTGCTAGAGATGATTTTTTTCATCAGCTGATTTTATCAGGACAGATCAATATACCTTCAAATAAATGATATTTAATTACGAACCTCAAGTTTTAGAATCAGATGTTGAATCTATAGTAGATTGTATAAATTTAGGAATTGCTAATCCTAAAAATAATATTAGGGTAGAGGCATTTTTATCTAATATGTTTTCACTACCTTGTGCTTTAACCAGTAGCGGTACTGCATCATTACATTCAGCTCTAATTGCCTCCGGGGTTGGACCAGGAGATGAGGTGCTCTGTAGTGATCTAACTTTCTCAGCTACATGGAATGTAATTGAGTATGTAGGCGCAACTCCAGTATTTGTTGATGTAAAGGAAGACACCTGGTGCATGAATCCTTTAGATTTACTTTCAAAGATAACAGATAGATCAAAAGCAATTATAACTGTAGATCTTTTTGGAAATTCATGTGACTATAGCAAGATTAAAGATATTTCTAGAAGATCTGGATTAAAGATAGTTCAGGATGCTGCCGAATCTTTAGGCACAAGATATAACGGTAAAGAGATATTTGAAATGGGAGATATTTCATGCACCAGTTTTAATTTAAATAAAATTATCACCTCTTGTGGCGGAGGCGCAGTATTTTCTTCTAATCAAAAAAGTATTAAAAAAATTAAACAAATTATTAATCAAAATAAAATATCCAATGGCTACGATTATCACGGAATAGGCTTCAATTATAGAATGGGAAGCATTAATTCTGCACTTTTGGTTTCTCAAGCCGGGAGATTAGAAGAGATACTGTCAAAAAAAGAAGAGATAAGAGGGCTATATTTTAAAAACCTGAGCGATGCTGATGTAAAATTTCAAAAATCTGAAAACAATAGTATTCCTAATAACTGGGTAAATGTTATTATGTTTAAAGATACCGAAACTAGAGATATCTGTCTTGATCTTATGATTAAAAATGAAGTAGAGGCTAAGAAAATATTTAAGCCCGGGACCATGGTTGAATGGGTTTCTGAAAAATATGGTCAAAAAGTTTGTGAAGTTTCTAGAGATCTTTTTAGAAGATGCCTAATGCTTCCCTCATCTTTGTCTATTTCTAGAGAAGAAGTTAAAATTATTTCCAATATTGTTAGGAGTGTAGCGTAGAGTTTATGAAAAATATTTTTAAAAATAAAAGTGTACTTGTCACCGGTGCGGGTGGAACAATAGGATCAGAAATATGTAAAAAGTTACTAGAAAAAGAAGTAAGTAGACTATATTGTTACGATATATCTGAATACTCTCTCTACAGGCTATCGCAATCTTTTAAGGATGACCCCAGGGTGAGGTATTTAATTGGTGATGTTAGAGACAGAGAGCGTCTTGAAAGATCCGTTAGTAGTTCAGATATTGTTATCCATGCTGCCGCTCTTAAGCACGTGAGTTTCTGTGAATTTAACCCTGATGAAGCTTATAAGACAAACGTTACGGGCACTCAAAACATAGTAGATTGCTGTAGAAAGAGTAATGTTGACCACTGTGTTTTAATATCTACAGATAAGGCTGTTAATCCAACTTCTGTTATGGGAACTACAAAGCTACTTGCTGAAAAGATATTTATGAACGCGCCGGAAAGAGATGGAACTGATCTTACAAAGTTTACAGTGGTTAGGTTTGGAAACGTCTTTGGAAGTGCAGGATCTGTTATAGAAACTTTTCATAGACAGATTATGAATAGAGATTGCTTGACCCTGACTGAAGAGGATATTTCTAGATATTTTATATCCACGTCGGAGGCATGCAA
>Ga0163180_10000175_pt1 | contig 35874 bp, 4 predicted proteins | sample AtlANTMetagenome_2_FD_109647 | JGI IMG/M metagenome (GOLD analysis project Ga0163180, IMG submission 109647) | Marine eukaryotic phytoplankton communities from the Atlantic Ocean - Atlantic ANT 4 Metagenome | ecosystem: Environmental > Aquatic > Marine > Oceanic | place: North Atlantic Ocean...
AGTCTGATACGACGAGTTAACAACGTAGAAATCAGAGTCGTAAAGTTTAGTCGCACCCGATGATGCAGTTTTAGTCGAGGAGTAATCATGACGATACATATCATAAACGTAACCCAATCCACCAGTGGTTTGCTCTGGGGGAATCCAGTCGGTACGCCTGACTACCTGAATAGTATCATTTGCTAATACTCTCTTCAGGGAGATCATGTCCGAATAGTCATCCGAAAATTCTTGGAATGAATCTACTGGGTCTGGAGGTGCATTCTCATTATCCCACGGTTGTGGTCTGCCTATGAATACATAAAGGCGATCCCTAGAAGTACCAGCTTCCAGGTCTGACTGTGTTGGGTTTGGTCCCTCAAGTGCCTTTCTAAACCTTTCGGCAGTAAAGATTCTAAATTGGTCGGTTAATAGTGCCATGTCTAGCGATTGCCTTCTTTATATTTATAGGGGTTAATCATCCTCATTTCTGAGATATGTTGTATACTCAACTGCTTTAATAGTTGCCTGAGCACCTGATCCATTACCCCTTAGTAACTCCCCTTTATTAAACTTGAAGTTTGGATCATTGCTTACAATGTCCTTAACAGAGATAATATAGTCAGATCCTTCAGCTTCAGGTGCAGCATTGCTTGTTGCAGTCAGTCCTGTAGTCAAACCTTCTACTTGCTCAGTAGCAGTAAATGTAGTACCAGTAGTTAACGTAACAGTCAATGATGCTAGTGACTGATGTGCGTCTCCATCACCTAAAGCACCAGCACCCTGTATAGTTGCTACTAGAGGAGTTGCATTACCATCATATATCTGATCACCTTGTTGGAATAGAGTAGTATTCTGTCCACCAAGTGTCTCCTCAATACCATATTTAGATGATGCTATACCACCATCTAAGTTAATTTGATTCTCAAACTCAGTACCAGTGTTAACAAGGTCGATAATACCATCACCAAATTGCTGTACACCATTCGCATCCGTGTACTCTTCATCATTATCTTCAAATACTCTATTAAGAATTGCACTTAATGGATCAGTGAATGCAACAATATCATTACCCTCAGATTCTACTAGTACGTGTGGTGCTACACCTGTGCCTGATGCTCCAGCAGTTCCAGCGACAAATGCGATGATCTTAGATTTCTCATTAGATCTACCACCATCAATAAATGCTAACTCGTCAACTTCAAATACAAGATATAATGCTCGGTTAGCAACATCCCAGTCATATACAATAGCAACTCGGTTAGTTGAACTCTCAACTACACGTCTTACTTTGTCTGTTACTTGGAATGAATACTGTGTTAAACCAGTATTAGCATCATCCTGTAAATTATCTAGGATGACTTTCTGGTCAAAACGGAAGTTTGTACCTCTATCACATCCTGTGAGAGAAGTAGCAGTCTTACCAGTATATCTAATTAATTCTCTTCCGAGCAACACCTTACCAGATCCTGCGTATGGATTGGTATCTTCAACATATATGGTTGTTGTACCAGATGAGACGTTTGCTACTATACCAGCAAGGTTATAAAGTACTGAGTTAAGAGACTGTCTATTTCTTGCCTCTCTTATTAGGTTAGTATCTCTAGTAAAGATAACCTCTGGAGGATCTGTATATCCACCACCTCCAGTCAGTAAGTCAATATTTGTAATTACACCAAGGTTAATGAATGCTTCAGCAGTAGCACCTGATCCACCACCCTTAATGAGTTGAATCAGTGGTGGCTCTTCAAAGAATTCACCTTGATTAGTTAATGTAATAGATGTAACTTCACCAAATTGATTAACAGCAGCAACTCCAGTTGCACCCTGTCCACCACCACCTGAGATAATGATGTTAACATCTTCTTCAGTATAGTTACGTCCTGGTTGCTCAATAGCAAGACCAGTTATCAATCCTGTGATTGGTACCAATTCAGATCCAGATCCACCACCACCCTCAATACGAGCAGTAGCATCAAAATAACCGTCACCTGGGACAGTCATCTGTATGAAATCTAAACCACCATCAGGTTTAAGGTATATGTTACCTGCTGCATCTTTAGATGAAGCTTCATCTTCAATGATTAAACGTAATGGATCATATCCCTCACCAGGATCTAATACTTCTACAGCAGTTATCTCACCAAGGTCTCCCTCAATGACTGCTCTAAGCACTGCATCTCTAATTGGTGTGCCACAATTCTCAATACGCAGTCTAGGTGGATCATTAACATCATATCCACTGCCTTTATTAATGACAAAGACATCCCTGACCCCAGATAAACTGTTGAATACTGGGACTATTTGGGCACCACTACCAGGGACTGTTCTTGCCATATTAGACTACTGTAAGGTTTCCTACCATTGCTGGATGCATTGTGCACTGGTAAACATATGTTGTACCAGCAGATAAAGATTGTGGGACTGTCCATAACTGGACTCCCTCTTGTGATCCACTAACACCATCAGTTACAGATCCACCACCTGAGGTAGTTCTTAAAGCAAATGGGTGTGCAGCACCTGTTTCATTGTTAAATCTATATGTAAATCCACGATAAACATATATCGTAGGATTATCTGTTGTAGTATTGACACCACTACCTGAGAATCTATATGCACTGTTACCAGTAGCAGATACTATAAGGTTAAGGCAAGGAGATTCGATTGGATCCCATGATGTGCCATTATATACAACGTTATCACCCTCCATTGCTCCACCACTGAGGTAGAAGTCAGCATTAAGGGTAACTGTGTTAGAAGTTACAACAGATGCAAGACCAGTACCACCAGCTATAGCAAGAGAAGACGTTGACAACTGTGCAGTTGTTGTACCAGAATCACCAGTAACTGTCTTATAAACTTCTTGGACTATATTAGGTGCATCATTGGTGATCGTTAGGTCGTCACCTGATACAGCAGTGCTAATTGAGGTGCCACCAATTACATTAATAGTAGCAGTTGCACTACTTGCAGTCTTACTTCCAGAATCACTACCAATTACACCGTATGCATTTTGGTTTGCGTCACCAAGTGCCCCTGTCATGTCTATTGTGAGGGTGTCTCCAACGATTGTAGTCGAGATTTCAGTACCACCAGCAACAGTTAATACATCAGTAGCAGCACTAGCAGTAGTACTACCAGTATCAGCAGTGAATCCCTCAAATAGGTTTTGAGTAGTACCTCCACCACCTCCACCTGAAGAATCGTCGTTAGCTGGCTCCCATTTACTATTAGTATCATTCCATTTTATAACTTGACCGTCTGAAGGACCACCTCCAACAGTCATATCTACATCACCAAGATCCCCAAGACTATGATCTTCACCTATAATCTTCTTCCAACCACCAGCTGTTGCAACTCTCGCTGTAGTATCACCAGATACATATGCAAACATACCATGATGAGCAATATTCTCAGGAAGATCTCCTACAGTTGGAAAATGATTACTATACTTTAACTTACCATCAGCACCATCAACATAAGTTAGGGCAGAACCTGTACCACCTGTCCAAAACTTAATGTCTCCACTACCATTTGGTTTAATTTCTACGTCACCATTTGCCGACGAAGTTATATCGAATCCAGCAACATCTAAATCTGCTGTTAACGCATCAACATGACCCTCTACAAACTGAGCACCATTCCATTTCAGGACTTGTCCAGTCGAAGGGGTTGTTACATTGATCTGAAGGTTGGTATCGTTGCCAAGTTGAGCATATAATTCATTAATGACGCTATTCAGTTTAATAGCACCATCTCGGAGACTGTCTCCAGTCCCGTCGTTTGCCGACGATCCGATACTGAGTGTTTGTTTAGCCATGGGTACAGTGTTCTACAGGGTTATTTAGGTGCCATCGAAGGTTTGTGATGTAGAGTCTAGTGTGCTGCTAGTGCTATCGAAGCGATTAGCAGTATCACCACCACTACCACTACCAGTTACTGTTAATAAAGCTGGTTGTGAATCTAGAGGAGAGTTTTGTGCTGCCTGTGGTGCTCCTATAGGACCAGATATCCTACAACGATACCTATATCCAGTCATATACGATAACGCAGATATTGAATAGGTATTAGTTGTAGCACCAGTGATAGCAGCAAAAGCAAATCCACCATCAGTAGATCTATACCACTGATAGGTCATTGGTCCATCCTCAGGTAATACTTGAGCAGTGACATTAAAGGTAGCAGTCTCATTAGCATTGACTGTTACATTGGTAGGTTGCAATGTAAACTGTAATGTTGGAGGTGGACCTTGATCTCCACCACCTCCTCCATCTCCACCGCCAGCTACAGGCGTTACTGTGAAGGTTGTATCAATAAGTTCCCTAGTTTTACTACCAATAATGAAAGGAAACTTAACATTATCTAAATTCTCTGGGTCTAATGTAAGGAAATAAGCATAGGTTCCATCAGGATATTCGGGTGTAACACCAAATCTACCGTTATGAATGTCCAAATCTCCAGTTCCATCGACATACTCATAGTCTTCCATGAGTGTTCCAGCAGGTGGATTGTCTGAAGTGCTACCATAATCAGGTCTTCCAGGTGCTTCTGTGTCTTTGACAGCAAAAGAAGTCCTCATTGTCCTAGTTCCACTCAGATTATTCCAATTATTATCATATGCATAGGGTCCATAGATGGGAAATCCATCAAATGATATGCCAATCATCTTAGAATGACCGTCAGGATGACGAATATTGTTACCATTATACTGAGTTGACCCATAATAGTCGTTATAACTTGCTATTGATGATCCAGATTTCCAACAATCTAAGAAATGTGGGTCATGATAGTGATATTGACCACTCTGTTCTGGGTGTCCACCACAAGAATCTTCTCCAGAATCAACAAAAGGTATGTCTCCAGCAGCAACCCAACTAAAACCTGATGGTGGATTCAATCCAGTACCAGCAGAAGGGTTAAAAATAGAAACACCATTAGCAGCAATACCAATTGCACCTAGTGGAGTATCAGTTCTTCCGTTTCTTTGATCATAATATTCATAGGTACCAGTTACAGGAGTAGTTGCTTGTGTATCTACTATTAAATCTAACTGACTATCTGATGATAACCAGCACTCACCAGCAATAGAAGTAAATGTAGTACCTTTGTAGATAAACCTTTGCTTCAATCCATCACTAAAAACGAATAGTATATGGTCTCCCTCATCTATTTGATTGTTAGTAAACAATACGAGATCATTTACGGAGATAGAAATGGTTCTAAGGTATCCGTCATGCGTATATTGATTATTATCAAATGTGCGAGTAATTCCAAATGTTCCTCCACGGTATAAGAAGTCATGATCGAAATCCTGTTCGGTAACTGTATTGGGATTATTGTCATTTGGGAACGTACCAAAAGATACAGGAGCAGGGAGGGAATCCGATGCTACTGTAATTACCTTTGTTGCGTTGTTAAATGATGCTGTTGCTGCCATGAGATTATTTAGATATCGTCGAAGATAATATTAGGTGTGAATCCAGTTATGATTGTGGCACCAGTCTGGACACTCAAGATTGCAGATAGTGAGTAGACAGGAGTTGCACCAGCAGCAGTTATTGCTACACGATACTCATCACCATCATCTGCCTGTGCAGCAGATACTGTCTGGAATGTAGATTGGTTAGCACCAATAATGTTGCTCCAAGTCTGTGTGCCATACTCTTTTTTCTGCCACTGATAATTCATTGTCTGACCGTTAGTTACAGTAGATACGACTGTGAATCCAGCAGTCTGACCTTGGTTAACTGTTACGTTAACTGGGTCGATTACAATAGCAATTGTGCCAGGATCGATTGCAGTGCTACCATCCTGATATTCAGCTCCTTCACCTGCTAGTACGTCAAATCCACCGTTAATAGGACCACCAACTGGTTCTGTGTAATCATCTGGGACTACATTATCGATTGCAACAACAGGAAGTGAATATCCAAGACCAGAAGTCTTAACATCAATTCTTGTAATACCCATCAATGCCTTAAGACGTGAATCAAATCCAGAGGAAGATATAACGTCAACGTTAGGACGTGAAGTATAACCATCACCAGGACTGGTTAGTGTTGCATTAATAATTTGACCATAAGTGATCTCTGATATAGCAGCAGCGTTTCTACCTTTAACAGATCCAGTGTACTCGAATGTGATTAATGAGTTAGAAGACTCAATTAGAGCAACCTCACGAGCAAATTCCTCACCGTCTATGTCTAGTCTATCACCAGCTTCAACTGGTGGTACGACTGTTGCTGCGATAACGTCTGCGTCAGATCCAATGTATGAGAAACCAACGAAGGTTGATCCCGCACGTGGGACTTCAGCGAAGATGATACGTGATCCAACGATCTCGTATGCGTTACCTGGTTCCTGAATAATACCGTTAAGTGAAACTAGGATGTTATTCTCAGGACGGATAACGTTAGATGAAACACCTTCAGTCAGTGTTAGTGAGTAGAATAATCCACCACGCTTAAGGTTGAATGAAGATCTCAATGAGTCAAACTCGAAGGAGATATCATCTAACTGACGTAATTTACCAACGTAGTAACCAATGAATTGTGATCCAACCTCAGGAGGCTCAGCGAACTGAATCTTATCTGAGAATGCAACGTATGACTGGTTACCACCAGGAGGCTGTAGAATACCATTAACGAATGCTAGTAAGTGACCAGCAGGATCTGGGAAGTATGCTTCACCATTAGAGATGGTTAAGTCAAATATAGTTTGTGTGCCATCAAATCCTCTGAAGTAACGATCTACTCTACCGTCTAGTGTGCGAGCTTGTGAAATTGCAGCACTCCATCCGAAGTCAGATTCTAAGGTCATATTGTCCATTAGACTTCCAACAGCATCCTCTACCCAGATGGTAGCAGTAATACCTTGTTGATCTATAGCAACAACCTTAGCGTATGATGAGTAATTTGTTTCAGTGTATGATGTTACCTGTGCGTATATGGTTGGGAAGTTAGATCCAATATCTACCTTACCAATATTGTTAGTACCAACAGTCAACTCAGATACGTCAGCACCAACACCTACAGGTTGTATACTACCAATCCAAAGTTTGTGTATACCGTAGTTAGGATCAGTATTATCAAGTTCTAAACCATTAATATACTGGGTTACTGTAGCAGTGAATCCTGGATCTTTCTGTAAAGTACCTTGTAGTAGTGATACTTCATCACCGACTCTGAATGTATCTGTAATACCAGTGTCAACGATAGCAGGACCAAGATTTAACTCTAGTGTATAGCGACCATGTATATACTGGTTAAGTTGTAACTGTGTACCAGCGATACCTTTAATGTCTAAGATGTAATCAGTAACACTACCGTAGATAATGTCACCAGGTACCCAAGGAGACTCAATGGTTTCAACATCAATTGTGATACGACCACCATCATTACCAGTTAGAGCACCAGACTTACTTACATACTCATCCATGTAACCTTCAGTGGTTGCATCCTTAGCGAAGAACCAATCACCTGTAGCGAAGGCACCTCTCTCAACGTTAATCAAGAATCTATCTGTAACAGCAGTAACAGTAGAAGTTGTGCCACTATCAGCACCTTCTAATACATCAGCAACGTTGATTGTACCAGCGATTGTATGCAATTTCAAGAATGATATTGCAGTATCAGCAGGTGCAGGTGTGCTTTGTAGCATTGTGCCGTTATTAGCAGTTGCACCTTGGACAACAACTGATTCACCGTTTGTGTAAGTATCAGATACACCAGGAGTTGTCTGTGATACAGTACCAACATCAAAATGCTTATAGATCTGACGTATAGATGCTACGTTCTCTTGGACTGTGCCGACCTCAGCAGCAGCACCAGAAGTACCTCCATAGATCACGTCAGCAGGATTCATTCCACCCTGTATAGGACATGCTGAATCATCAGAAGGATATGTAGATGCAGATCTAGTAATACCACTTCTTCTTACGACCTGCATTATCTGTGCACCGTCGTTAGATGAGTCTACTTGTAATATCCTGAATCTTCCATCATGGATATATGAAGCACCAATCTCAAACCACTGAGCAGTAGCAGTTAAGCAGTAGAAGTATGTTTGTCCTGTTAAACCTGTCAATGAAGTATCAGATGCAGGAATGTAACTTAATACATCACCACGACGGAACTGGTTAGCACGGTTAATTCTTATTCTATATTCAGAGCGATCAAATCCAACTCTTACTTCAGGAGTTAGAGTAACAAGAGCAGGGTCAGTATTGTAATCCCAACCTGTCTCATATCTTGTCAGACGGTTAACAACGTCAGTGCTTGGTATAAACTGGACACTAGCATTTGTTGGGAATTTAGACATCTCTAGAGAGTACTCAATTGGGTTGAGTGAAGAGTCAATCATAAATTCGACTGCTTCCTGATTCCATTCAAGTCTTTCTGGTTTCTGATATACATCAAAGTTATCCCAAACACTATCAGTACCAACAAGATACATGACACTCTTAATATATTCTCTAACTCTTGTTAAACAGAATAGTAAATGAGATCTAGTTACTGTTGGGAATGCTATGAAATTACCTTCACCATCAAACCACTCTTGTGTCATTCTGAATGCACCAGCATTACCACCAGTTACTAAGTCATAACGTACTGCCTTTAAGCAATTCTCAGCAAATGTTATTGTTAGATTAGTAGTTGGATAGTTAGTTTGTGTATCACCAAATGCTCTCAACGCAATTGCTTGCTGATTGAAGAGAATCATATTAGCAATATTCATGCTATTAGTTTCTCCACCACCGAGAGTATCGGACATAATATCGAAGAGAGTATCAATTGCAGATGTTACGTTATAGCAAGTACCTGATTGATACTGAGTATTACTATTGAATGGGAATGTCTTAGTTACACTGTTAACAAGATAATTTGCTGAATTATTAACTGCCTCGTTAATAGTTTCAATGTAGATATCTAATAGAGTATTAATAGCAGATGCACTCTCAGCACAAGTTTGATTCCATGTACCATTAGAATCTTGTCCACCACCACTAAAGTCGTAAGTAATACCAAGATCCCTTACAGCAATTTCAGGTGTATACTTAACAGGCCATATGATAGGCATATCATATGATCTACCAGCAACGTTATTAGGATTACTAATAGCGTCAGTAACCATTTGGACTAATTGACCAATTTCATTCTCTACATTCTGTCCTTCATTACCTGTGTAATCATTAGATACTAATCTATTTCTATAGTAATCTAAATCACTTGCAGGCCATGCCCATGAGTTAGATTGTTGTACGTGTAATTTCTTACCGTCAGCAAAATCAGTTACACGAGGATATGTGTGGTTAGTAGCATTCTGGTCTTGAGAGCAAGTAAATGTTAGAGCATTGCTATCAATTATAACTGTATCATCTGTGCTTAAATTATGTCCGACAACTGTCAAGGTTAATTGACCAGTAGTAGGAATATAGTATGCATCAGTAGGTGTAAATGTGTCTCCGTTATTGGTATTTGTTATACAATTGGATAGAGCACTTACGAAGTTATGCTTATAGTTACCACCCTGTATCAATGCTCCAGTATTAGCACTTACAAATGTATGTTGATGTGTATCGCCAGCTGGTGACTTACCAACATTAAGCATTATTGTGCCATCCTGTATCCTTATACCACCTGTCTTACATGACTTAAATGTATGAGATCCTATAAAGGTAGATGGGACACCTGAAAGTACTTGTATATCAAATGAGTCAGTAGTTACATTAGATACTGCTAACCATTCATTACTTGCATGGTCAGTAGGTCTTGGATATAAGTGAGTAGTTTCATGATGATCAAGATCACATGAGAACCCTAATGCATAATCATCTATGTAAACATAATCATTTGCTTTCTCTATTCCACCTTCATCAGCAGATACAAATGTATGATTGTAACTACCTCCAGCAATAACAGCACCAGGTACTGCACTTACAAATGAGTGGTCATATTGGTTATTAGATGCAGCAACATTAACGTTAAGAGTTATCTTACCACTCTGATGATGTAATGAATTATGCTTCGCAGAAGCAAATGTATGAGTGTAGTTACCACCAGCAGTTATAGCACCAGATGTAGCAGAAGCAAATCTATGTGTATGGTTACCAGAAACAGTCTCACCTACATCAACAGTAATTGTTGAATTCTCCCAGTGGATTCCATCAGCAACAGCAGATACAAATGCGTGAGTGTATTCACCACCACCCCTTACAACACCTCTGATAATTGCACCGTCTAAGGAAGATACCCATGTGTGCGTTGTAGTGTTAGAAGAAGTACCAACGTTAATATCGAAAGTATTACCAGATACGTTAGATACAGTTAACCAAGCATTCTGAGATGCAGGGTCACTTACTCTTGGATAAGCATGGTTACTTGATCCACCATCTTCAGCACATGTAAAGGTGAATGACTCATTCTTAACTTGTACCTTATCTCCATTAGCAAATGGATGACTAGGAATAGTTACTGTCAATACACCTGTGCCAGGTACGAATGATGCACCAGTTGGAGTGAATGCATTTTCAGATCTTACAAATGTATGCTGAGTTGTGTTAGATGATATACCAACGTTAACAGTAATAGTAGTATCAGTAGCAGATATAATAGGTACTGTTGTATCATAGTATGGGTCATCAGCAGAAGCACCACCATATCCATTAGGACGTGGATACTTATGCTCACTACCATTAGAGTCAGCAAGACACTTGAATACTAATGATTTCTCTTCAATAAAGATTGCTTCATGAGAAACCTTAACTCCATTAGGTGCAGCACTGTGGAAGGTATGTGCGTCAGTGTTAGTAGAAGGTGTAGATGCTAAGACCTGAATATCAAATGTATCTTGAGTTATGTTAGTAACTGGTACCCAAGTATTACTGATTGGGTCAGATGATCTTGGATATGCCTTAATAGCATCATTACCAGAAGCACCACCAAATCCACAACTGAATTGAATTGACTCATCAGTCATCATGATTCTGTCACCTATAGTGAATCCATGATTAGCAATGGTGAGAGTCATAAGACCTGTAGTAGGATTATAAGCACCATCAGTAACTGTATGAGTTGATCCACCTCTGAAGTTATGATTACCAATGGTCATTGTCATTTCACCAGTGGTAGGCTCATATGTTGCAGCAGAGACTAGGTAGTTAGCACGAGGTGTAGTACCAATCTGGACATCAAAGTTATTACCAGATACGTTAGATACAGTTAACCACTTATCATGTGCTGGGTCAGTTGCCCTTGGGTAACTATGCTCTGTAGCATTATTATCCATAGCACAAGTCATTACCAATGAATTGTCTGCTAATTTAATTCTATCTCCATTAGATACTGGGTTGTTAGTAATAGTAAGAGTTAATACTCCAGTAGTAGCATTGTATGCAGCACCAGCAGCAGTATACTTAGCATGACCAACTTTCTTAATTTCTATAGAATGATCGTATGATCTATCTCTCTTAGCCTTAAGTCCATTATTAGCAAATGATTGGAATGTATGAGTGAATGATCCACCAGCTCTGATTGATCCTCTCTTAAGAGCACCTGGATTTGCTCTCTTAAATGTGTGAGCAGAGGTGTTAGTAGAAGGTGTAATATCTAAGACTTTAACAGTAAATCTGTTATCATCAATTCTTGTAATTGTTAACCAGTTGTTGCTTGCAGGATCACCATGTCTAGGATAAGCATGCTCAGTTGCATGGTCATCTTTATTACATGTGAAGATCAATGAATTGTCTTCAAACATTATCTGCTCACCTGTGATCATGCCGTGACCAGTTAAGGTAACAGTCATAATACCAGATACACCACTATATGTTATAGCAGTTGGTGTTAAACCTACAGCAGGTACGAAGTTATGATCATGGTTAGATGCTCCAGAAGGTGATGGGTTAACATTAACTGTTATAGTGCTATCAGTTACAGCAGTTACAGCAACAGCATCAGCATATGCAGGGTCATCACCAGATGCACCACCAGTACCATTAGGACGTGGATATGCATGAAGACTGGAATAACCATCCTGAGCACAAGTGAATGTCATTGACTCACGATTAATGTAGACACTATGTGCAGTTGTAATACCGTGGTCAGGACCAACAGTAATTTCCATGTTACCATTTGACTGGTTATACTCTACATTCTGAGGATCGAAACTCTTGAATTCAGATTTACCAACGAAGATATCAAATGTATCTGTGTCAGCATTTTCGATAGCCTTCCACTTACCACTGATAGGATCAGAAGATCTAGGATAAGTCTTGTCATCGGTATTACCATCCATTTCACAACGCAAGGTTATTGCATTGTCATCAATCTTAACGAGTGATCCATTATCTAATCCATGACCAGTAGATGTAATTGTTAAATAACCTGTCTCTCCACTGTATACAGCATTTGTTGGAGTGAAGTTATCAATTGTATTTCTTGGATATGCATGTGTAGATCCATAGTTATCTTGACTACACTCTAGTGTTATACCACCAGTTGCAATCTTAACACTCTGACCAACCTTAAGAGGATGATTACCAATGTTAATCTCCATCTCACCTGTAGTTGGAGTATAGTCAACATCTGTAGGTGTGTAACTAACAGCACTTGTTGTGCCTACATTAACATCAAAACCATTCTGAGATACATTACTAATTTGTACCCACTTACCACTGATAGGATCTGTGCCTCTAGGATATGCATGATTATCAGAGTTATTATCCATATCACAAGTAAGATCTAATGCATAGTCATCTAACTTGATAAAGTCATTGTTAGTGAATCCATGATTAGGAACTGTCATTGCTAATACACCTGTTGATGGTGTGTATGTAGCACCTGTTGGGCTATGTCTTGTTACACCGTCATCAATAATTCTAAGTGAATTATTATATGCTGGGTCAGTTGCTCTTGGATAAGAATGATTAGATGAATTACCATCCATTGAGCATGTAAATGTTAGAGCATCAGGAGCAAGTTTAACACTGTCGTTACCCTTCATCATGGAAGCAACTGTTATGCTCTTAGGTACTGCAGATACAAATGCGTGAGTTGTAGTATTTGTAGATGGAATATTGAATAGGACTTGGACATCAAATGTGTCAGTAGTCGCATTGAATACCTTCATCCACTCATCACTATATGGATCAGTCTTACGAGGATATGCATGATTAGTTGCATCACCATCTTGATCACATGTGAATGTTACGAATCCATCCTGTACCTTAATTCTAGTACCATTCTTCATACCATGCTTGGCAACAGTTATTGTCATAACACCTGTTGTTGGATTGTATGCAGCGTTGGTAGGAGTTAATTGTTGAGGAGCAACAAACTTATGATCATAATCACCACCAGTAGCTATGGATGCTCTTGTAATACCATTAGCAGTTGCACGTTTGAATAAGTGAGTAGTCTGGTTGGTAGAAGGTACCTTATCAAGGACATGGACATCAAATGTGTCATCAGTTGTATTGTAAATTCTTAACCAATTCTGACTAGCAGGGTCGCTTGTCCTAGGATAAGCATGCTCAGTAGCATTACTATCCTGTAAGCAAGTGAATACTAATGAATTGTTTGCAATCTGAATATTCTCCCCATCCATGAATCCATGATGAGGTACTGTTAAGGTCATCCAACCTGTTGTTGGATTGTATGCAGCATCAGTTACTGTAGCAGTTTGAGCAGATGGTACGAATTCATGATTGTATTGTCCACCACCTATTAATGCACCAGTTGTTGCAGATACAAATGTATGAGCATCAGAGTTACTAATAGCACCAGCAGCAACATCTAATATGACAGTACCAGTCTGTCTCTTAAGACCATTAGATGCAAAGTCAACATAGGTATGATCGTATACATCATTGATACCAGACTTACCTACATGGACATCAAACTGTGTAGTAGTTACGTTAGAAATAGGTAACCACTGACCGAATGTAGGATCTGTCCTTCTAGGATATGTGTGGTTAGTAGCATTCTGATCCTTAGTGCATGATAGAGTTATAGCATTCTCATCTATCATTACAAAGTCTCTTGCATGCCATATAGCAGCAGCACCGATATTTGTGCAAACGTGAGTTGTATTATTAGAGATAGCTGCCTGACCGAATAGATTACCAACTTGGACATCATATGTGTTGATACCTCTATTGAATACCTTCAACCACTGTCCACTAACAGGGTCAGTAGATCTTGGATATAAGTGATCAGTTGCCTGACTATCTTCATCACATCTGAATGTTAATGAACTGTCAGTGATAAGAATCTTATCTCCATCCTTGATAGGATGACCAGGTTGAGTAACCCTTAATATACCAGTTGCAGGATAGAAGGTTACAGTATTAGGAGTGTATGTATTTGGAGCAGTAAATCCATTAGCAAGTTGTACTGTCATAGTACCTGCTGTAGGATTGTAAGCTACGCTTGTGGGACTATGAGTTGTCTTACCAATTTCATGAATTGGTATATTTGTATCATAGAAGAAGTCCTTCTTATGAGTGATGCAATTGTTAGCAGCAGATAAGAATGCATGGACTGATGTATGAGTAGAAGGAATTACATCTAATACTTCAACTTGGAAAGTATGTGTGGATGATTCCTGAATCATTATCCACTTACCACTTACAGGGTCAGAAGATCTTGGATATGAATGACTACTTACATCTATAGCAGTAATACAATCAGTAGCAGCAGAAACGAAATTATGGACTGATGTATCTGTAACAGCACCTTGTCCACCGTTAACGTTAACTGTAATACTAGTTGATGTTACAGAGGTAATATTCAAATATGTGTCGTATGCATAGTCACGACCAGTAGAGGTTGCTGCACCAGTTGCACGAGGATATGATTTAGGAGTTGTATTACCATCACTATTGAAATCACATGTTAGAGTAATTGACTCAGGTGAAATCTTAATCATATCCTGATTAGGAATCAAACCATGAGATACTCCAAATTCGAGTACCATATCACCTGTTGTTGGATTGTAATTAACAGCAGATGGAGTGAATCTATGTGTATCCTTCTTACAACTGAATGCTAATGAATTATCAGCAATCTTGATATATGTGTGTGGAAGGAATCCATGATTATTAAGAGTAAATTTAAGTAAACCTGTATTAGGATCATACTTAACATCAGATGGAGTATGAGATGTAGTTGCTGCTCTAGGATATGTCTTTTGAGCAGAGTGTCCATCCATATTACATGTGAATGTCAATGAATCATCTTTAAGTCTTACACTGTCGCCAGCATGACGTAAACAGTTTGCTGTAGATGTTACATAAGTGTGGTTATATACACCACCAGTTTTAACTACAGATGTAGTAATGCAATTAGGTGTAGCAGACTTGAATAAATGTAATGTTGTATTGCTCTGAGGAATGTCTGTTAATACTTGGACATCAAACTCATTACCAGTTACATTCTCAACCTTTAACCATGATCCTGATGCAGGGTCGTGGCAACGTGGATATGTGTGGTCTGTTACATGTAGATCTAATGCACATGTAAATGTTAGTGAATTGTCAGCAATCTTGATGAAGTCACCATTTTGTAATTTGTGACCAGGAATGCTAAGCTTCATCTTACCTGTAACTGGGTTATGATCTATAGCAGTAGGTGTTAAACCAGTGTTAGGTATGAATGTATGAGTTGTTAGATCTGAAGATATACCAACGTTTAACTCGATTGTTGTATCAGTAACGTTTGCAATCGTAATAGGCTTATTGTAGAATGGGTCAGCACCACTGTTACCGATATATGCAGATCCAGATGATCTAGGATATGTCTTAGTAGTAACATTATTATCTAAGAGACATGTAAATGCTACAGAATCTTGTGTTAGTTTAATACTATGTCCAACTACTAAATCATGCTCACCAATTGTAAGAATCAAAGTACCATTTGATGGATTGTATGTTGCATCAGATACTGTGAATGGTAATTCAGGTGTCTTACCAACATATACATCAAACTCATCCAAAGATACATTACGGACATCCATCCACTTATTACTATAAGGGTCAGAAGAACGAGGATATGCATGGTTGGTAGCATTATTATCCATGTCACAAGTAAATGTGACTCCACCATCAGCGATCTTAACATAATCACCATTACCAAATCCATGATTGGCAACAGTTAATCTCATTAAACCAGTGGATCCATTATATGTTGCACCAGATATACTGTGGATACTACTATCACGGAAACTAGATTTTCTGTCTGTGGTTAATACTAACGCACCAGTAGAAGTATCGAAGGTAGCAGCATCTACATCATATTCTACCTTAGGTGTGATACCAACGTTAACTGTAATAGAATTTGAATCAGTAGCAGTAATTACTAATGGCTCATTATGCACTGGATCCTTAGATCTTGGATATGAGTGAGTAGATGAATGATCATCCATATCACAAGTAAAGTGTAAGCTGTTTTGTGCTAGTTTGATATGTGTACCAGCTGCTAAACTATGTGATCCAATTACTAGATTAAGAGCACCAGTCTCAGCGTTAAATGTAGCAGCAGATGGGTTGAATCCTACGATAGGAGACTGACCAACATTAACTGTAAATGTGCCACCAGGAATATCAGATTCAACAACATCTAACCAGTTACCTACACAAGGATCAGTAGGTCTTGGATAAACGTGATTAGTATAATGATTATCCATTGAGCATGTGAATGTCATGGAGTTTTCAGTAATCTGAATCTGCTCACCTTTGGTGATCTTATGTCCAGGTACTGTCATCTTCAAATGACCTTTCTCTGCATCATATTCAGCATAAGATGCAACATGGTGTGTAGCACCAACGAAACGATGGTTTCCTACATCTAATGTTAACTCTCCATCAATCTGATTATATTCTGCATCACTTACGTTATACTCCACTCTAGGAGTCATTCCAACATTAACTTTAAATACGTCCTTAGAAGTTACTTCTTCAACTAATAACCACTGGTCACCAGCAGGATCCTTTGCTCTAGGATATCCGTGCTTAGTAGCATAGTTATCTTGAGAGCAAGTGAATATTATAGATCCATTGTGTATCTTAACTTGATCACCAGTCTTAAATCCATGATCGTCACAACTTATCTGTAATACACCACTATCAGGATCATATGCAGCATCTTTAGCAGTATGAGTTGTAGAGTCTGCCATTCCATGATCAGGAACGGTAACTGTCATCATACCTGTTTCAGGATTATATGAAGCAGTATCAGCTGTCCATTCTGTAGATCCTACTTTAAGTACTTCTATAGCAGTATTACCAGCAGGGTCACCAGATCTAGGATATGAATGAGTTGACTGGTTATTATCCATATCACAAGTGAAGTTAATCGAATTGCTGACTAACTTGAGATATGTTCCAACAGTATGATTATGTGATCCAACTGTTAATTCTAAATCACCTGTGCTGCTATCATACTTTGCATTAGAAATGTCATAAGCAATAGTAGGTGCAGGACCAACGTTAACTGTAAATGTGTTAACAGTTGCAGATTCACCAGCAACTATTGAACCAGCAGAGGATCCAAATCCAGCATAATTAGCAGAAGCAAATATACCACTACCACCTGCTAAACCAGTATTCTGACCACCAGGAGTAGTTGCCTCAGTTATAAAGTTACCATCTATCCATAATTTAATAGCACCAGGACCAACTTGAACTGCACCACCAATTGTTATCTCAAATACTATCTCATGATCTCCGTTATCAAAGTAAGCTGATAGATTACTTATTTGAAGATCAAGCATTGCTAATCCAGTATCACTGGTATATGCAGCACCACCACTATATGAATTAGCACCATTACCTGCACGGATTCTAAAATAAGTACCACCATCTCTGATACCCATCCAGATACCAGCACTAGAATCACCTGCTTCAAATAAGCAGCAATCTATTGGGGATGAAGGTAACTTAGTAACTAATCTGAATACTGCATCTTCATCAGGTACTAAACCAGTGCCTGAATCAGTTGTAGAAATCTTATCTTCACCAAACTTGAATGATCTAGTAATAATATTATTAGGTTGGTTAATCTGTATACCGTCAGTACCAGAATTAAACATTGATGTTGTAGGTCTTGGGACAGCATCATAGATTGTTTGATCTACAGTGTGACCAGCTTCATTAGTAATGACCTGACCCTTCATTGCACGGATCGCATACTCTTTCGCTTTATTAATGATCCAGTTAGTTTCACTAGATGCGTTAGTAACGTGATCTAGATTACCAGTATATGTTGTATAGAACTCAGAAGCATATTGCATCCAGTTATTACCACCATACTTAAGGTTGAATACTAGAGATCTTAAAATGTCAGTAACGTCATGCACACAGTTAACAGATCCACCAGGAATCAATAGTCCAGGATACTGTTGTAATCCAGCAGCAACTGCTTGCTCTGCAATATAACGGATGTTACCATCTATAGCATCACCACACTTCCAATAGAGATCATCTCTTGGGTTTTGCTCATATGTCTGAACTGGTTTCAAGCTTGGCTCATGTCCTTCTACATAATCTCTACCAAATGCATTACGCATTACCATAGTGCAAATATCTCTTAGGATCTTAACTACAGTAATAGTTGCTTCATACTCAGTCTCAATATGCTTAAGTGAATTATTTTCTGTCTCAACATATAATGCAGCAGCATCATATGTCTTCTCGTTACAATCGAATCTTATGTCATGTACCAATGCCTCGATCATATCGATGACATCATCTTCACAGTTAACATGACCACCAGGAATTTGTAGATTCTCATACTTAGAAAGGTCATTCATTATGCTGACACATTCCTTAGCAATGAGATGTCTATTTGTCCAGATACTTTCAGCAGCATCTAGATATCTGTCATTTGAAGATCTATTTGCTTGAGGATATCCTTCTGTATCCAATACAATAGTAGAGTCTCTATATGCACCTCTAGTTGTATAAGCAGGAGCAAAGTATTCTTCTTGGACATATGCAGGAAGACCTAATGCAACACCATCATTATCTGTGAGTCCATCAGCTGTTTCACCAGGAGACATTAGAAGGTTATTAATTGCCTTCATACAAAGAATCTTGGCATAATCAAATGCATCCATCATTGCACTTATTTCGTGCTCAATATTAAGGATGTTACCTTGATCATCAAGATACTTGTCTATAACAGATTGTGTCTGATATGTACCACCAGTTACCAAGTCAGCAATAACACCAGGAATGATAAAGTCCTTGATATCTCTTACACAGTATGGCTCTCCATATCCAGGCATCTCAAGGAAGTCATAATTAGTTCCATTGATTTCTGCTGCATACTTATTCTGAATATAACCAGCAGTCTCTTCTGCAATATAATCTCTATTCTTCCAAAGTTGGAATCCACCTTCTCTAAATCTCTGATCGTTAGGTGCAATAACCTTAAGAAGATCATCACCTAAAGTAGTGATTTCAGTCTGGACATTAGCAGATGCAGGAGTTGAGAAGTTATTAGGAATTCTCATTCTGGTAGTATAAGTACCAGTTAATTCTGTGCTAACAGTTGTTATAACGTCCTTAGAAATTTTAATAACTTCATTCCAAGTGAATAGTGATTGTAGAATCTCATTACCGATGAAATTTAACTCACCACCAACAGTTAGATAAGTCCTTGCTGTATAGATTGTATGATAGTTTCCACCTTCTCTTAAGTCTTTAACAAGTGCTCCTAAGATATAATCTTTAGTATCTCTAATACACTTATCAGTACCACCATAGCTGTTTTCAGAAGGTACGTCACCTTTAATAGTGAAGTCTGAGAATGCAGCCTTCATTCTACCAACTGCTTCTTCTGCTATCCATGCACCATTAAGATCAATGATATCAGCACAGTCTCTAAACTCTTGACGACCTAAATCAACGTCCTCAATAATAGTAAGTAGATTAGCATAATCAACTTTCTTAGCAGCAGCGTTAGAAGATCTCTGTCCACTATACTCTGCATATACTTCAGTAGTTGAAATTATGAAAGGTGCTTCACCATCTATACCTAATACAATACCATCTTGTGTATAATCAACTTGAGTTGGTGGAGTAAATCCTGTTGAGTGATCTGATGTACCTTTCCTAATATACAAGTTATCAATATGACCAGCCCAATGTGATGTCTGGTTGAAGTCCATACCAACAGATGCAGCAGCATAGAGATATGTGTTAGTATCTGCCCAGTTAGATCCAACTTGTGCACCATTAACATATAACTGTGTAACACCTGATGCTCTAACAACAGATAAGTGATACCAAGTACCAGTTGTTGCAACTACGTTACCACTGTTGATTCCTAGAGTGGTGCCGTTATATACCATAATTGCTTGACCATCCATCCTGATATTCAAACCTTGAGTAGAACTCAAGCGACGGAAGTCAAATAGGTATTGTGTGCCAACATTAGCAGCAGGACGTATCCATGCTTCAATAGTGAAGTCACCAGTGCCAAACTCGAAATCTAGACTTTCTGGAGTCTTAAGTATTGCATTAGATGGTAAATAGACGGATTTAGTGCCATTCAATTCTGCTTTCTTAACAATTACACTTTGAGTGCAATTTGTTGCAGTTAAGCGACTATTAGTGATATATTCTCCAGATTGGAATGTGCCAGTAATATTTCCAGCAAATATCCATTTTAGACCAGAATTAGATCCTAGAGCTTCAAATAGTGCTCCAGAAGTCATACCTTTAATTTGATCGCCAATAACGAATAATCCACGAGAACGATTCTTATAACCGATCTTAGTTGTCCTTATTGTCTCATTATCTTGGAATGTGCCGTCAGTAACTGTTAGAGCATTAACATTGGTTAAATTACCAGCATTGAATGCTACAGTCGCTATATCACTTAAAGTGCCGATATAGGTCTTAACGTTGGCACAATTGTTAATATCTTGGTTATTACCAGATGCATAGTTTGCATCGTAAGTATTAGCAGGAGCAACACCACCAGAGTAAGTTGTAGGATCATTAAGGTTATATCCAACCCCAGAAAGATCTTTCCAATACATTAGGTTATTAATCGCTCTATACATCAAATCTCTTGCTGCTTGGAAAGCAGTAATCGCTTGTGCCTCTTCTCCAGCAATTCCGTTAGTTAGAGGGATACCAGCAGCATCGAAGAATTTCTTAGTGAATTCTACTGTATTATACTGTCCACCAGATCCTAAGTCGTTAGCAATAGCATCTATGAAATATCCTAGATCTCTACGACATAATGTTTGATGAGGTGAGTATGTACCAATAGTTTCATCAGGAATGTCATTTAGACTTGAGTTGTTTAATGCTTCGTCAGTAAACTCCCAAAGTGTTGTAATTGCAGCTTGGACATCAGAACAATTGTCAGCATCGGTATTTGAAGTGTTTGAACCAGGAGTACCGTAATTATCGTTAGGAGAAGGGTCAGCAGTGATTGTAAGGTCTTGATAACCAGTCCAAGAGTCTCCAGAGTTTACAGCATTGATTGTGCCTGAATATTGGTTAGCAACTGCTGCTTTCATTCTATCTTTTGCTTTTTCAAAGGCAAAACGAGTTTCAGCAGATTGTGCGTTTACATGTTGGTAAACACCTTCAGCAGTAAAGAATTGTTGGACAAATTTACGAGTATAGACATTACCACCTGCAAAACAGTCAATTGAGATAGCATCGATCATATATTCGAGATCTCGCTTACATTTCGCATCTGAAGGAATAGAAGAGCCAGGATACTGAGTCTTCATATCATCAAACGCCATTCCAGCGATCATTGCCTTATTATTCTGAATTAGGCGATATGCATCCTTAAATCTACTCCAAGAGTTAGTAATAACGTCATTAGGGAAATAATAGTCAGGATGGTCGATTGCAATTTGTGCTTCTGCAAAATCGATGATTTCTTGCTTATTATTCGATATATTCCGTTTTGCATCAAGGAATCTGTTTGCAGCATTAGCATGGAAGACAGAAATTGGATTTCCGTAGAATACCTTCTTATTTCTTATAACTTCGCCTAAAGTGAAGTTTCCACCAGTAACTTGACTGTAAGTAACCTCAGTTGTCCTAACTTGCTCGAAATCAAGGAAGTCAGCGTTAATTCTTTCATCACTATTATTAATCTCAGTAGGAGTGATAGAAGACTGTGAAATGTCGTCTAAGATGACATTAGGATTCTCAAGACTAACTAAACGCTCATAAAGTAATCCTTGGAAAGTTGTTCCTTTGTTAATGATCAATTCATCAACAACTTCATTATTAATTGGATCACTGTAAGGAGCAATGTATGTAATCTGGCCTGCTATCTTAGATGAGGCAGAATATATGAATTCATTAAGTCTGAAGTCAAAGATACCAGTTTCAAATCTAGGAGTACCTGAAGTCTTACTTACAACAATACGATCATTAATAACACCTTGATCATCTACGTTGGTCTCTTCAACATAAGCAGTGTCTCCATCTAGGTTAGTAAGTCCCTCACCAAATCTGAATATAGTAGGACTATTAAGCAGAGTTACAGATTCAACTAATGCAGCGAATAATTCTCCTCTCTTAATTTGCTCGTTAAGATCAAAGGTACCACCAACTAGATTAATAACATCTAAATGATTAGTTCCTGTATCAATAACAGTAGCAACTGTATCAGATAATTGACCTTGAATCTGCTGTCCTAGTGTTGGGAAGATACCATAGTTAGTACCACCGAATCCATCATAAAGAGCAATTCTGTAGATAGGAGTTGGAGTAACGCCTAAGATTCTATAGTTAACTTTAGAAGGTGGTTTAGGTGGCTCAGAGAATACTAAGTTACCACCAACGATCTGATAAGAAACACCAGGAGACTGAATGATACCGTTAAGAGTAATCAATAACTGGTTATCTTTAACGATTACAGTTTCACCCTCAACAGTGATTGGGAATTGCTTCTCAATACCATCAAACTGATCCCCAATATCATCCATCTTCTTAACAATAGAAGTTAAGATTTCCTCAGAAGAAGTTAAACGCTTCTTACGGAAGAGAACCTCAGTATTGTTATAGTCAGTATAGATTGGTTGAGCAGCACCAAATGATGTAATCTGGTTTACATTACTATAATTTTGTATATTAACTTTCTTTGTAAATTCTGTACCAATCTTACGTCCAGATACGTCCTTACCACCACTAAGTTGTAACTGTCCAAACATGTTGAAACCAGCTGGGTGGTTATTCTCTAATACCTGTGTCTTCCACTCAGTAATAGGAATCTCTGATTGGACAACGTATGAGAAGTTCTGGTAGAAGAAACTATCCTGAATCTTCTGGACTATCTCAGAAGGCTTACCAACGTCATCAATAAATCGGCCTGGTGTCTTCGTTAGGGAGCCAATATTCAGCACACCACGAGCAATAGAGAAGTTATCGATAACTCCAGATGCTTTAGATATAACACCTGTTACCTTCTCACCAGCAGCCCAATCACCAGTATAATCAACGATCTTAAGAATCTTAGGACCGATCTGCCAACCAGTGTTAGTAGATACCTTACCAATTGCTGAAGCAGTCTCAATAGCAGATCCTTGGAATACTTCTTCTCCTTCTAAGAATCTAGAGGTTTCAACAACAGCAGTTGCTTTACCACCGAATACCTCAGTTAAAAGTGTCTGTCTACCAGATCCTTGAGTTAGGAAAGTAATGTAAGATCCAGCTTGTGCTGATTGTAAAGTAAGACCAAATCTTAATTGGTCAGTTTCTAAACCTGCTACCTCACCAGCAATAGCATAGTAAGTCTGTCCAGCGACTAACTGAGTCAAACCTGCGGTACTTGGTTTTGGTAATTCACCTTCTGTGCTACCAATATCATCTGCCCTAAACTGTACTTCAGCACCAGTAGTAATACCATGTGGGAAGTTAAACTGTAGATAGTTAAGGTCTAAGTTAACAACATAGTTGAATTCAGATTTTAGAGTAACCGTTGGTTCAGATGAATATCCAGCACCACTATTTTTAATGATAATCTCACTAAGACGATTATTCTTAACAATTGCTTCTGCCTCAGCACCAGATCCACCACCACCTTCAATAACAACAGCAGGAGTTGAAGTATAACCAGCACCTGGGTTGGTTATCTTGATCTGACTTAGTATTGATGTATTAAAGAGTTGTAAGTTAACAGGGAATGTAATCTCTGGTTTTAAGGTATAGTCATGTGAGTAACCGAAACCAAATTCATTATTCTTAAGTCTCTTAATCTTACCAATATTACTACCAGTTAAGAATACAGATGCACCAGTACCTTCAGCAGGAATGATTACACTTACCGCACCACCAGAACCTGCAAGTGTGTTACCTAAGATTCCAGGAATAGCATCAATATCAATAGATGCAATAGTATATCCTTTACCTGGATCTGCTACAGAAGCACCAGTTATAGTTCCTGATCCAACCTCATCATCTACTTCAACAGTAATAGTTGCTTTAGCACCTTCACCATCACCTGCAACAGGGACATCATAGTAAACACCTGGAGCATACTCAGTACCTCCATCAAGGATTACAACCTTCTCAATCTGTCTGAAGGATGCAATGTCACTAATGATAGGTAACTTCTGATAGAATCCACCTGGAGAAACCAGTTGAATAGTATTGATAGGTCCAACTGCTCTTGTGGAAGTAGTTGAATAATATGAATAAACTTGATCAAATTCGTCAGTGCCAACTTCAGCGTTGCTTCTCTCTGGCTCTTTTAATAATTGGAATTTAAAACTAGTATCTGTTGGTACTTCAGTAACAGTAAATGTGCCTTCAAATGGAGTAGTAATAACATCAATGAAGGATAGAGGTCCAACAGGAGAGTCATCTCCAAGTCTTGATGGATCGAAGTAGTAAGAGATATTAGTTACATCACCTAATACAGAGAATTTAACAAACGGATATTGACCAGCACCTAAAGGAACACCTGGTGTGCCAGATCTCTCAATGTTGTTAAATGAGTATTCTAGTTTGTATTGGTTATCCTGAGAGAATGATAGGTAGTAACCGAAGTTAGAAGTATCAGATACATCGAAGACATACTGATGGTTTCTAGTAAATTCTAATGTTGGATGCTTTGCATAAATGTTAACACTATTAATAGCATTGTTATTAAATGCAGGGTCACTTACAGCAGTATCCCTAATACCAAATGTATACTCTCTAGATCCAATTACCTGATCAATAAAGAATGATCCATTAAACTGAGTGCCTTGGAATCCTTCAGTAAAGATAATACTACCAGCAGTGAAGTTATGAGCACTATTTGATGTCGCATAGACATACTTAGTACGAGCAGTTGCAGTCCTAATAATATCTTTCTCTAAACGTGCTGTAACACGAATCTTCTTAACAGATGCTAATCCACCAACAACTACACTCTTCTCATCTTCAGCAACAGTTATATTACCAGCATTAACACTAATAACGTCTTCTGGAATGTATAGTGAACCAGGATGGATCTCTATAATCTGTATTGTATAGTTGTTACCTAAGTCATATCCTAGGTTTCTAGCGTAATCACTGATAGGCTCAGAGGTTGATATAAATGTCCAAGTTACACTTCCATCAGAAGCATCACCAGTAGTATGAACTGGAGCAGTTGTACCAGATACACCAGCACCACCACTTGCTACCTCATATACATTTAACTTATGTCTTACTCTCTGACCAACAACATATAATAGGTTGTTGTCCCACTCAGGCATATCACCACCCTGATATTGTGGCATTGGATATGGATGTTGTGTTAGGTCAAGAGTAAACTTACCTGCATCATCAATGAATACCCAGTTTATATTACCATCACTTGCTTGACCAGCAGTATGAGTAAGTGAAATTGTACCAGATGTACCAGCACCTAGTGCTTCGTAGATCTTCTTGTCACTGTATACTCTATCTCCTTGAGCATATACTGTAGCAGCTTGCCAAGGACTCTCTGGTTCATCAATATTGAAATATTGACCTGCTATTTGGTTTACATCAGCAACGTCAGTTCTAAAGCGATCATCATCGTTGAATGTACCATACATTTTACCGACTTCATACTTATTACCAAATCCAGGATTAAGTAAAGTGCCTGTTGGTACTTTTACGATTGTGCCGTATGCTTGAGTAACTCCAGCACTATTAAATTGCTGTATGATAGAACCCTTAGTTAACTTAACATCTTGGTTAAATGTAAACTCAAGGACATTATCAATTTTCTGATATAGAGCATCACGGATATAGAACTTACTGATTACATCAGCAGATATCTGTAATGTCTTACCTAAAGGTGATGGAATTGTAGAAGTCTTAGTTGCATACTCAGACTTAGTTGTAGTAAAGCTATATGTTCCAGGTATAAAGGTTGCAGCGACCTGTGACATATCTAATATCTGAAGACCACCAGCACCTAGATCCCAAGGACTAAACGCAGATACGTTTAGATCAGCCCAGGTAGTAGGAGTTTCAATATCACTAAACTCTACAGTAGACCAATTGGTCAATCCAGTAAGAGTATAAGATGCTCTCTTATCATGGAGTCTATCAAACTTAATTAGAGCAGAATCTGAATTACTTGTAGTAACAGGAATCTCTTCTGTTGGTAAACTATATGCAGTAGTATATGGTGCTACATCATCAACTACAAGATCATCTATCCAACCAATGAATGAGTTACCACTTACAGGACCAGAATACTTACCAGCAAAGGTTACATCAGCAACGTTTATATCAGATGTAGATTGATAGTTACAAACTAGGTTTCCATTTAAGAAGATCTCATACTGATATAATCCAAGAGATTCTTCTCTCTTCTGGAAGGTTACATGACACCATGCAGCACTACCAAATGTAGTCCAGTTAGTAGCAACAGCAGAAGAAGCAACTTCTGTTGAGTTAACGTAAATAACAAACTTCTCATAGTTACCACTTGTGCTATCACCATCTAATTCTACTTGTATACTATCACCTGCTGTAGGTGTAATATCAAAGAATAATGGTTTAGTATTCTGTGCAGTATGTTGAGCAGTTGCCATAGAGAACCATCCTCTATAACTCCACTCCTTACCAGAAAGATTTAAACCAGGAAGTTTAACAGGACAGATACCACTTAACTTAAGTGAGCCAGCACCAAACTTCTGAATAGAAGTGTCAACCCATGCATTCGCAGTAGTATGGAATGCCATTGTTGCGAGATCTTGCTTAGTAAAGTCATAGTCTCTATCATTTTCATCATTAAAGCGATATGCTGCTAATTGATCTGATTGTTGTCTATCTACAGCAAGAATGCAGTCTCCAGAGTTGTCAACTGTATGCCACTTAGTATGGAATCCAATATTAGCAGTATCATCAACTTTAGTCTCTTTAATTACAGTACCATCATACTTGAGATAATGTATTACTGAATATCTCTGATTTTGCTCTTCTATGACATCAGTGACTAATGTGTAGTTACCAAATACGTCTAAACTGATTCCAGCATGTTTAATGGAATCTACGTTACCAGAAACGGTAACTGTCTTACTCCAAGTCCATGCAGTGTTAGCAGTTGAAACTGGGAACTTATTAATCTGTATTTTCTCCCATTTAGAAGTAGCAGAGTTATAAACGTTCCAAATCAGGATAACATCTTCATAATTGTCAATAATGAATCTTGGGTCTCTTACATATCCACCAACTGTAGGAATTTGTCTAATCCAGTCAATTTCAATGTTTGCACCATCATAGAAAAATACACCGAAGATACAGTCATCATTTTGGTCATTTACACCAACAAACATGAATCTATCATTTGAGATCCACTTAATTTGATGCATTTCTTCTGAATCATCAGCAGAAGCAAGTTTACGTTTTTCTACAAGGTCACCATCAATACTACACTGAATAACCCACATATCGTTAGGATCAGGTGAGTTACTATCAGTATAACCACAAAGGTAAATACGACCATCTTGGTCTAGGTCTAAATCTGTTACCCAGTCCCTTCTAGAAAGACCTGAGATACCTGCAATTGACTTCTGCCATAGTAAGACACCATCAGGTGCATTTGCATTATTAAATCCTGATTCATACTTACCTAACCAAATATCAGGATTATACTGTGAATTGTTAGGATCATAACTTTGACCAACAACATATATGATATCATTCTCAGGAGCATCATCAATATGCATCTTGACGAATTCTGCCTTCTTAGTACCACCATTAGTAGGGAGTAAATCTCTCTCCCAGATAAGCTGGCCTAGGTCATCAAATTTGGCAAGAATTGCTGCTTGATCACCATCTGCCTCAAGCACACTACCACAAATGTAAGTATAACGTTGTGCAGTAGTTATTGAGTGATGTATAGTAACTTGACCAGCTGCTTCCTTATATTCAGTTAACCAATAACGAGTTTTCTTAAATTGCTGTGGATGTGATACTCTGATCTGTGGAGGGTTAGAAGCATCGTATCCATTACCAGAGTTAATGATATTAACCTCATTAATCTGACCAGTACCTTCTAATACAAGAGATAACTCAGCATCAACACCAGATGCAGTAATCAACTCAAATGTAGGTGGAATGTCAAGATTATATCCAGTACCTGCTTGAGTAACGTTAATTCTCTCAACACCAGCAACAACCTTAACTTTGAAGATTTTATTAGTGTTATCAATGACAGGACGGGAATTTACAATAATTTCGTCTTGCTGTCTTAATTCATGTCCTAGAGATGTAGTAATTACACCGTAAGGACGGTCACCAATTATCTCTTTCTGATAACCAATAATATTCTGACCTTGGACAGATTCAATAAGAGCAGATGCACCAAATCCACCAGTACCTTCATTATCGAAGAATACGGTGTCATTGACCTGATATGATTCACCTGGGTTCTCAACAACGAATCCGTCTATTTGAGCATTCTCAAACTGAGTAGTTGTCTCAACTTCGATATCAACTCTAGACTCAGCAGATACTCTTGGGAAGTAATCATATATCTGTAGAGTTGCCTCTTCAGACATCTCTAATAATTCTTGTTGCTCATTAGCATCGATTAAACCATCATTGTTAGAGTCTTGTATTTCAAAGATAATAGGATATCCTTCTATCTCAGTAGTAAAGACATCTGCCTCTTGGTTTGGTTGACGATCAACATCGATATCAACATCAGTATATGGGTCTCTATAACGGACAACACCATCAGGTATATTCTCCTGTGTTGCTACCTGAGAGAAGTTCCAATCATCTGGAAGTGAGTTAAACTGAGGACCACAAATGTATGGATATTCTGGAAGACCTGCTTCACTAGCATCGATAGTTACAAAGTAAGCATATGTGCCTTCTGCATATTCTGGTGTCTTACAGAAACGACCATTATAGTTGTCTAAGTCACCAGACTGGAAATCATAGTAATAGTCATCAACAAAAGTACCAGCATCATATGTTGATATAGGAGGACCATCTACCCTAGCAGGGTTAGGATTAGTTGTTTCATCATATACAACGTTTGCTTTTAATTTAAAGGAAGTACGCATCCTTCTAATACCACTATTTGCATCAGTAGGATCGATATATCCATAAGGACCATATATTGGGTTACCATCAAACGCCCAACCGATAATAGGTGAGTGTTGGAAGTTAGATTCTAATTCTTTAAATGTCTGTGTTACAGGATCCAAATATACATTGTCACCAACAACATATCTTAATTCCTTAGGATCTGATAGGTGAGCATATTCACCACCAAACTGGTTGTTATATCCAGTGAATACATAACCTCTTGCATTGTCAAATTTAGTGTCAAGATCATATTCAAGGTTCTTATTCCACTGATACACAGTAGGTGTAAAGGTCGCTAATTGACCTACTGCTTCGAGTCTAACGGTGGTTAAACCTTGTGTATACCCAATACCCTTATTGGTGATAGTTATTCCTAATACACGACCTTTGTCTTCTCCAATCGTGCCAATAGTTGCTTTAGCAATAGCACCGAAACCATCACCATTAATGATTACAGTAGGTGCTGTTGTATATGATTCACCAGAGTTAATAATAGCGATAGAAACGATTCTACCGTTAATAACGATAGGTTGTGCTAGAGCACCTTCACCAGAGTTAACCTTAATAGCAGGAAGTGAAGTATAACCACTACCAAAGTTTGTTACGTTAACACTCTGAATAGTACCTCTAACGTTAGCAGTTGCAGTTGCCCCGCTACCGCCACCACCTGTGATGGATACTAAAGGTTGTGTAGTATAATCTTTACCTGGTTGCTCTACTAGAATTCTTGTTACTCTACCACCAGTAATAACTGCCTGTGCAGTAGCACCGCTACCATTACCACCAACAATAGAAACTAATGGTGAGAATGTATATCCAGATCCCCCTTCAGTTACTTCAAAGGAGTCTAGACTACCATTAACTACAACTTCAGCAGCAGCATTTGATCCACCACCACCTGTTATCTCTACGTTAGGTTTAGCACCAGCATCATAGTCTATACCTGAATTGGTGACAGTGATAGATGTTAAAGGACCATATTGGATATATTCTCTTGATTTGTAAGACCATATAGAAACACCATTAATCCAAGCACCAATAGGTGTTCCTGGATCAACTGTCTTACGTTCTGAGATTGTCTGGACTAGTCTAGGGAATCTTAAGAGTTTTCTTTGGTTTCCTGGGATGAGAGCCGACCCAGTGAAAGGACCAATCTTATAATTGGGTAGACCAGAAGCAGCAACATAAACATAGTTATCGTTGAAGAATGCATTCTGTATGTTAGTAGTAAATTCACTTACAACCTTATTAATGGATGTGATATCAGATTTACCTCTGTTGAGGTCAACAGATAAGAGAATATTACCACCAGGTACTATCTCTGTTGGTACTGCTATCTGATATGAAAATGTAAACTGATCAATTCTAGAGGTTACAGTGAATGTGCCGTTGTATACAACAGGGTTAGCACCGTATATTGTAACTTGGTCAGAAACTAGTAGACCGTGAGGGTTATCACAAACTACAGTAGCAGTCTGGTTATTAACACCACCAGGAGTAATGTTATTAACCTGAATCAGTTTCTTAACGTTGTATAACCAAGATTGAAGTCTTAATTCTTCAGCAGTAGATCCAAGGTTTGCTACCTTTAGTTTATCTCCTTGAAGGTAATATGACCCAGTATCATTAAGAACTGTAGTACCTGCTTCAGCGATACCTAACACTCTTAACTTACATTCTGTTGAAGTACCTCTATTAACGTAGACATAGATGTCTGACTGGACTATGGTACCAGGATCCCAATCTTCGACGATTCCATTCTTACTACGGGTACACTCTATGAACTGGTTTAGGGACTTCTCCTTATATTGGACTTCTTCCTCATCATTGATCCTAATAGTACCATTTCTCTCGGGCCATCCAATAGTACTGTCAACCGTTATAATTTGACCATCTAGACTAAGAGGCTCAACAAGACGAGTCTTATAGGGGATAATAAACCTACCAACTAGGGTTTCTTCAGATATTGCTAATTCGTAAATTGTGTCAGTACCTTCAATAATGGTAATGACGTTTTCAATCAACGCAGATGCAGCAGTTACAGAATTATCAACTTCATCAGCATATTGGTTGATTTGAGAGTCAATAAGATTTACAGCATCACCTTCTATTAACTCAGCACGTAAAATAGTGTCTACAACCCAAGTAGCATGGGATGGACTGATGATTTCATCCTTAGGATAGTAAAGATCAACATCTTCACCAAATAGAATCTTAAAGAGGTATTGAGTTGCTAACTTCGTACCTTTTGAGATATAGAAGTCGGTAATATTCTTAATTACCTGTACTGGGTTAACTTTGGCAAAATCAATATCCAAAGTCGGCAAATACTGCCTTCTAAACTTATCAAAGACTTCTTTAATGAATAAAGAGTCTAAATTGGTTACATAAGACCCTGCTGGGTGATTTGACTGTCTTAGAGCTGCTTCGCCAGCATATATCTCATTATGAAGGTTATCATAAGCTACAGGACCAGAAACACCTCTAGCACATCCTAAAAAGGCACTAGGAGCATAATTTGCACCTTCTTCGAGAATATCGAATCCAGTAACTTGATCAAACCCAACATCTACAGATGAACGTGCTGCACGAGGTTCTGCAATGTATATTTTGGGAGGTTCTGTTTCTGAGTAACCAGATCCAAAATTAATGATATTAATGTCTGTAATTTCGCCATTAAAGATAGTTGCTTGTGCTAAAGCACCTGTACCTCCAATTGGCACTCCATATCCGTCTTTTCTGTCATCTACGATATAAACTGAAGGTGCATCGGTATATCCTTGTCCACCAGTCAACATTTCGATATTTGTGACTGATCCAGATGCTACAGTAACGTCTAAAACTTGAGCACCGATAGGATCGACTATTTTAGTCCTAGGAGGTGTCAGATACCCTCTACCACGGTTAGTAATCTGAATTTCGTAAACTTGACCATCCTGGTTGATTTTAGCGATTGCAGTGGCATTAATACCACCCTCAGGTGCTTGATCAAGATATACTGTAGGAGGATTGCTATATCCACTACCCATAGTGTTAACAGTGATGGAATCGACGTTAACACGTCCTTCACTGTCAATTGTTGGTTGAGAGATGACTGCACCACCAGGATTCTTAAATGAAATCGCTGGAATGAAATCATAACCACTACCACTGTTAGTAATGGTCAAACTATCGACCATTCCAGTAGTATCGTTAACTGTAAGACTTATTTGTGCAGAAGTACCGTTAGGATCGTTTGGAGACGCTACAATTGGGATTGGAGGGTTATATGAGTTATATCCTTGTCCACCATCGATTAAATTGATGTCTTTAATACCACCAATCAGTGATTTGGCAGTTGCACCTCTTCCATCATTACTTGTGATGACAACTTTAGGTGCAAAGTCTAATCTATACTTAGATCCACCATTTTTAGGGATTAATGACCCAATTGTCCCATCAGTAGCAACCTTAGCAATTGCGGTTGCTCCTGAACCGTAAGAAGGAGCAATATATTCAACAGACCTAATATGGATATCGTCAGCAGCTCCAATTTCATTTTTGAAAACAACTTTATCTTCAAAAACGGTAAAATCTTCATAAGGGACTTGTAAACGACCATTTTTATTAATAATTAATCCAATTTCTGAAGTTGGAGTGTATGAAGTCCCATTTACTCGTAATGGATACTCTTTTGTGTTTTGCCACTCCTGATATGGAATAGAATCCGTTACAGTGATGGTTTGATCGGAATATCCGACCAAATATGTTAATCTAGTGAATTCTGAATCATCTGCACCAGTTCTATCTCTAGGTGGACTATCAAAACGTATATTAAACCCTTCAATGAAGTAATCTACGTTTGGCACCAACATTGTGTTGTAGGTAATCACAATTAAGTGCTCTGCTGAAGGAGGAGCGACTGGAGTACCTAAAAAGCTTAGTTGGAAGTTGTTTTCAACACCATCAAACAGTGTAAATGGGTTTTCTAGCTGTTGCTTCTTCTTATTAAACTGGGGAAAAGAGATCCCAGGAGTAATAATAACATCAGGACCACGAGTAACAGATTCATAGTAAATTACCTCATTATCAATCATCAAGGATCCATTTTGACGCTGGAATCCGTCTATTTCTTCAACTTCTATCTTTTTGTCATATAATCCAATTTCGTTCAGCAAACTAGTTGAGCTTGATAACTCATCTGAGGTATAACTATCAAGATCGAGATATCTCAGTAAATTATTAAGTATGTCGTAAGGTCTACCTGTTTTTTCCTGAGACTTATAATATTCAAACAAGAAGTTGACTAATTGTCTGTCTTCCTGACGAATAAACTCAGGTAACTGATTTTCGACCCTATCAGAGACGTTAATATTCTTCGTAATCGGCATCTATCTTAGAAACAGGATTCGCTGACTGGATAAGTGAATGAGTCACTTGGATAATCAATGATATTTATACCCCCTAGGTCACCGAAATTATAACCATTAAAGTTATTAGGATCGAAGGTGGGGATTGCTACATCGTTGATTGTATAGTCAATTGGATTGACTGAGGGATTAAAGATTGTTGGATCTACACCAGGTGGTACCGCAATTGACCCTCCAGCAGGTAAAACCTGGATAGGGAGTCTCTCAGTGTCATCTGGGGTACCTTGTATCGCTATAGGACCGACACAGACGTTACCATGTGCATAATCTACACTTCCAACAGAAGGATTTAATGTTAATTCGGTTTCATCTCTAGTTGTAACTAGAATTAGGTTACCTTGACCGTCATCTCTAATATTTACAGGTACCAAGACCTGATTAGTGACGTTTGTTGACAATCCAGGAGAAGAAACTGCCACAGCAGTCGCTCCATCGGTCAAAGTTAGGTTAACTAGGTCTTCAGTATAACCAGTTGCATAGAATGTGCCTGATTTTACTGTTGAGAAGGATGGTTTACACTTACTAGTGCCTCCATCTCCATCTCCATCATCATCACCATTCGCATCATCGTCTTTTGGACTACCTGCGAAGTTTGAAGGGTCATAAAGTGGGTTACCGAAGTCTAAACACTGGGTAAACACGTTACCAAAGGTGAATTGGTCAAGATTTTGACCTAAAGTCATCTGAGTGACGTTACCAGAGATCGCAGGGTCGCTACTATCAACCATCGCACCAAATTTAGACCCATCTATGCGTCCATTAAAGCGATTATTGATACCTGCCTTATTCCACTGGTCAATTCCTTGTAAAATCTTAGTACCAAGTTGAGATCCAGTTAAATTAGTGTCATTTCCGTTATAATAGACGTAAGATTTCGGAATAACGTAGAAACTTGTAGGATCTATGATAACAGGATCTATTGAAGCAATAGAATACTTCAATAAGTCCTTTTTAATCTTTTGTTTTGTCGTTGCGTTGAGTTTATTTCCTGTTTTTGGTCTAATTGCAACATAAACCTTACCATATACAGGGGGAGTTAGTTTCTCGCCTCCATAGGCGGTCACAGACGCTGCCTGGGGGTATATTTCAGAGACTATATGCTCATAGTCATTCTCAGTGACTGCTCTATTCTGAGTTGCATACGCTCTAGGTGCTCTAAACTTGACTGAGAGTGCTGTTTCACGGTCTTCACCGTCTTGAGCAGCATCTTTAGTCGATAATTTTATAGCATTGGGTGAAATGACCCTCATATCGCTGTCAACGATGTTACCAACGAAGTCAAAACCTCTTGCACCGTTAGCTTCAACCCCATCAGTGGACACATATGTGACTCTTATGTATTCACCATCAATTAATTTACGTCCAATTGATCCATCTCCGAAAACAAGACGGTATCTCATGTCATCTGTCTCTTCCAAGTAGTAAATTCTGGAAGTTGCATTGGCATTTGTGACGTTTGCAGCAAGACTATAGGTATCAGTCTCTGATGATTGAGCACTTGGAGAGATATCTATGGTTAAAAGACCAGTATCTACGTTTTCATCAGGAATAACGAAGTCTTGTTTCTTAGTATAGTCAACTGTATAGTTTGCAGTAAGCAAATTACCTTGATAAACAAGGACATTATCGAAAATTGCCTGTCCAGTAGCAGTATCTACTGAAACTTGGATGTCTTGAGTGAGTGCAAAGGTGTAACTATCGTTTTCATTGTCTGCAACAAACACATCACCCTTCCTAAGAGTGGCAAATTCTGGGAAAGTGGTGCCATTTAGACCAACTGTTGTCTGTGCAACCAACTTTACACATGCTCTAGGTGCCTTAATTGACCTTGGAGTGTAATTTAACTGCTTTGCGATCCTTACAATGTTATCTCTGACCGTTGCAGTCTCTAAAAATGCTTCATTCAACGCCATGTTAGCGTTAAAGGCAGTATAATATGTG
>Ga0163180_10000176_pt1 | contig 35860 bp, 28 predicted proteins | sample AtlANTMetagenome_2_FD_109647 | JGI IMG/M metagenome (GOLD analysis project Ga0163180, IMG submission 109647) | Marine eukaryotic phytoplankton communities from the Atlantic Ocean - Atlantic ANT 4 Metagenome | ecosystem: Environmental > Aquatic > Marine > Oceanic | place: North Atlantic Ocean...
CATCGTTTTCGCGGAGCGGTATCCGGTGAAGGTCAAGGCATACGGGTTAGTCACCCATTTGAAGGGGGCGCAGACACGGCGCACCAGCCCGCACCGACGCTTGGTCAGCATACCGAACAGGCGCTGATACGAGTGGGTTTCGATCCCGAACGCCTTGAGGATGGAGAAAAATCATGATGACCCTCGGACATGCTGCTGCACCGCTGGTGATTGGTACGATTGAAATGGGTTTCGTCGGGCTGGCCTCGGCCCTCATATTTGTGTTCGTTGGTCCGAAAATCTGGGCTCAATTCAAGACAGATAGCTGAATCCGAGAATAGCTATCAGCAGGACACAGTGGATCCACAGGTGACGTTTTACCGATCGTAATGACGCTTCTGTGGGCGGGCCCACGGCTTTGCGAATCGGGTCTAGTGTCCATATTTCAAACTTGATATTGGATATCCACATGAAAAGAAAGGTGATGTGGAGCCCCATCTCCTCCGTGGAGGATTGCGCCCACGAGAACGCCTTGTGGTCCATCCAGATACCCGAAAGAGAGCCCAGGATACAGCCACCGAGCGATAGGCCGAGTAGGGGGCCCACTGCCATGAACGGACCCAGGCGTTTTCGGCGGAGTTCCGGTATGGATAGAAGACCCAGCACAAAAAACGGTGTGGCGTAAATCCAAAATCCGCCGATTTCCAAAAATAGAGCCGCGTCACGCATGGCACGAAGTTCACGCTGAATGGCGGCCGTGTCAAGGTGAAGTGGATAGCGGATTGAATGTCATCTCTGCACAAGTCTGCCGCTGAGGCCTCTATTTATGTGGTCTTGGCTCTTGTTGCCGTGTCCCCTGGGTTGAGCGATGCGTCACAAGTGATAGGTGACGGAGTCGATATGTATGGGACCTTTTGGTTCTATTGGTGGGCTGGCCACTCGCTCGCTTCTGGTGTCGATCCGGGTTTTACCGAGTTGATGTTTCATCCTTACGGTAAAGATATCTTTGCGCATACCGGTGGAAATTTTATCGATGCCCTAGCGTCATTACCTTTCCAATGGGTCTGGGGCGTCCCCAATTATCAACCATGGTTCATCGCGGCTGTGATGCTTGGCAACGCATGGGCTTTTCGGCGGTTGTTGGTGGGCCTGCATGTGGTGGGCCTGCCCTGTGTGGTGGCGACTTGTCTATGGATGCTCAATCCTTACGTGTTGTTTGAGCTGTTGACTGGCCGGATCACACAGGCGTTTTTGATCTTCTTACCTCTGGCTATCCATCATTTTCTACGCATCCCTCAGGGGTCGCCTCGGGACGCGGTGCTGGCCGGGGTCTACACAGCGCTACAAGCGTGGACCTATTGGTTCATGGGTGGGTTCATGGCGTTGGGCTTTGTTGTTTTGGCTACCGGCCAGATTGTCGGCAAGGAGAGCTCCGTGAAGGATGGCATCAAGGGCTGGTTTGTGGCCGCATCGAGCTGTCTGGCTTTGGTGGCCCCGGCGCTGTGGCTGATGGTCCAACGCACGGGCCAAGGGGATGTTCCGGGCCTGGGGCAGGCGAATGGGTGGACTGGATTTTGGCGAGGACTGGATGGGGTGGACCTCCCGCGACTGCACGGATGGCTACTGAACGAACAGTCGGGAGTGCTGTTTTTTGGTCATCCGTTTTGGTTTGGATTGGCCTGTTTGGTTGTTTTTAGTCCACAGATTAGCCGCCGATGGGGCCTGTATGTCCTGGCCGCCTTGGCGTTTGCTGTGGGGCCCAGCCTGACAGTCGTTGGCCAGGAACCGATTCCAATGCCCCATTATTTATGGGCATACCACTTCGTTCCATTTTTTGAGCGTTTGTGGTTTCCTTACCGATGGATTGGAATGGCGTTTTTTGGCGTGTGTTTGGGGATGGGTTTGATTCTTCACAGTCGAAAAGAGGCTCTGGGAAAACTCTTGCCTTTTGTGTCTGTGGCGCTGATTGGCCTTGGAATTATGAGTCAAGTTCGGGCGGGTGCATTCCCTTTAAAAACAAGAACTTGGGAAGTTCCAGAGTCACTAAGAGAGGTGGGTCGACGCGGTGGGGGAATCATCGAAATACCGATGATGGTGCCTCGGGCCTCATTGATGTACCAGTCCGTTCACCAGCAACCTTTGTTCGGTGGAATGGGCGAAAATGCGCCGATATTCTGGCCGCGCGGGTTCAAGCACCAGATGGGCAATCATTTCATCCGTGCGCTGCGTCAGGCGGTGCGTACACATTCGGGCCCGCATTCCTATATACAAGCCGATGTGGCCGCCTTACAACAGACGGGGATGCGCTGGGTAATTCTGGACAGAGATGCTCAGATGAATGTGGTTCAGAAAGCGTCTTGGTGGGCACTGAAGCCAGAGTTGCGTCGTGCCACCTCGACCAGAACGGTGGCAGTATTGACCGATATGATGGGGCCGCCTGTCGCAGTAGATGAACATTTGGTGGTTTGGGATCTTGAAAAGGGTCAGCCTTTTTCGGGGGCCCTGGCTCCCACTGAGGAACGAATAAAATCTGAGGCTTGGTTGGGCGAGTTCTGGTCGTCTTATGAGTCGAATCTGGGGGAACCCTAAGGAGTTGGCATGAGTGCACCCATGGAGGGGATTAAAGTTTTGGACTTTTCGCGTGTGCTGGCAGGCCCCTTCGCCACCATGCATCTCGCGGATTTAGGTGCCCAGGTGGTGAAGGTGGAGAGACCCGAGCATGGGGATGATACGCGTTCGTTTGGGCCTCCTTTCTCGAACGGCGTGAGTACCTATTTTCTGGCGGTGAATCGAGGTAAGCGATCCATTGTTCTCGATCTGAAGTCCGAAGAAGGCCGAGAGACGGCCTGTCAATTGGCGGCATGTGCGGATGTGGTCATCGAAAATTTCAGGCCCGGAGTCATGGAGCGACTCGGCTTGGGCCCAGACGTGTTGAGGACGGCCAATCCTGGACTCGTTTACTGCTCGATAAGCGGTTTCGGGCGTGAAAGTCAGCGAGCAGGCTACGATCTGGTGGTTCAAGGTATGGGAGGTATCCCCTCGTTGACGGGTGACCCGAATGGGACGCCAGCCAAATGCGGGGCTTCCATTGCGGACTTGGTGACAGGTCTTTACGCCGTGCAATCGATTTTAGCAGCGCTTCTGCGGCGTACCAGAACCGGCGAGGGTGCGCTTATTGATGTACCGATGATCGATGGGCAGGTGGCCTTGTTGACCTACCATGCGTCAGGTTTACTCAATGCGGGCGCAGTGCCCAAACGTTTGGGGAATCATCATCCATCGATCCATCCCTACGGGACTTACCGCGCCAAGGATGGGCATCTCAATGTCGCCGTGGGTAATGACAAGCTGTTCATCGCTTTCGCCAAAGCTTTAGGGGCTCCACCTTGGGCGATGGATGCCCGATTTGAACGCAACGCCGATCGGGTGGCCCTTCGTGATGAACTGGATCCGTTGATCGAGGCCGCGCTGAAAGAGCGCACTATCCAAGAGTGGTGCGATGTATTCATGGCGGCCGGGGTGCCGGCTGGACCGATCAATACCGTAGCTGAAGCTGTGAAATCTGTTGACTTAGTGAGCCACCCTCATCCTTCTGGAGAGGGTGTCGTTAAAACGGCTCCCTTGCCCTTCAAAATGGATGGCGCACCACGGTCCGCCGTGCTGCGACCGCCTGTTCTGGGTGAACATACTGAAGAAGTCCTAAGACGCTGGCTAAAGGCCGATTGACCCTGTCCGTTTAGGGAAAGCAGATTTTTTGTATACGAAGGGGCTTGCCGGCCTCATGGGGCAAATTAGGCTTTTGGTATCCCCACGGTCCCGGTTCACGGGACCCGCCCCACCTGACATAGAGGTTTCCATGTCCGATACACCGACCCAAGATGGACCAAGCCTGCCCAAGGAACTTGAGCTTCCAATTCTCGCCATTCGCAACACGGTGATTTTTCCAGTCCTCGCTTTTCCCATCAATGTGGGCCGAGAAAAGTCGCTGCTGGCTGTCGATGAGGCACTGGAAAACGAGAAGCTTTTGGCGATTCTGGCACAGAAGGAAGCCAAAAACGAAGACCCGGACACGGGGGATCTTTTTCAGGTGGGGACGGTCGTTAAGATCCTTAAATCGGTCAAAATGCCTGGAAATAAGCTGTCCGTGATTATCCAAGGCCTTGCCCGGATCAAGGTTAAAAACTGGAACCACACGGAACCGTATCTCAAGGCACAGGTCGAAGTCTTTGAGGAGGCGGCTGAGCACCCTGAAGAGCTCAATGCAAAAATGGGCAATCTGCGTGAGTTGGCTCAGCGGATCATCGATCTTTCGCCACAGATTCCCTCCGAAGCCAGTTTCTTGGTCCGAAGCATCGACAATCCTGGCGTGCTGGCCGATATCGTGGCGAGTAACCTTGGAATCAGTGTCGACGACAAGCAGGACTTGTTGGAAACCTTTGATACCGCTGGGCGGATGGACAAGGTTGTGGCGCTCCTCAATAAGGAGATCCAGGTTCTAGAACTCTCCAACAAGATTCAGTCCGAAGTGAAAGGAGAGATGGATAAAGCTCAGCGAGAGTACTTCCTACGCGAGCAACTCAAGGCCATCCAAAAAGAGTTGGGCGAAGTCGACGATCGGCAAGACGAGTTCGATGAGTTGAAGAAGAAGATCAAGGGTGCTCACATGCCCAAGGACGTAGAAAAGGTCGCGTTCAAAGAGCTGAAGCGGATGTCACGCATGAGTCCAGGCGCCGCTGAATATACGGTGAGCCGAACCTATATCGACTGGTTGGTGGAGCTGCCTTGGGACAAATCCACCGAGGACATTTTAGACATTCAAATGGCCTCGGACATTTTGGACGAAGACCACTACGGGCTGGACAAGGTCAAGAAACGCATTCTGGAGTTCTTGGCGGTCCGTAAACTGAAAAACGATATGAAAGGTCCCATCCTGTGTCTCGTAGGGCCTCCAGGTGTGGGTAAAACATCTCTCGCGAAGTCCGTATCCCGAGCGCTCGGGCGAAAGATGCAACGGATGTCGTTGGGTGGTGTTCGAGACGAAGCCGAGATTCGGGGACACCGACGAACCTATATTGGATCCCTTCCTGGCAAGGTCATCAAAAGCATCAAGAAGGCAGGGTCGAATAATCCGGTCTTTGTCTTGGATGAAATCGACAAGTTGGGGGCCGACTATCGAGGCGACCCCAGTTCGGCGTTGCTGGAGGTTCTGGATCCGGAGCAAAACGATACATTTCTGGACCACTACCTGGATGTTTCATTCGACCTGTCCAAGGTCTTGTTCATCGCCACAGCGAATCAAATGCATCCCATTCCAGGACCCCTCCGGGACCGTATGGAGGTGCTCGAGATCCCTGGGTACACCATGGATGAGAAGCTCAAAATCAGCCGGAATTACATCATTCCGGAAGTCCTTGAAGACCATGGTATTTCCGAGGACCATTTAGAAATGACCGACGAGGGTGTTCGGTTCCTGATCGAGTCTTACACTCGAGAAGCGGGTGTCCGTACGCTGAAGCGTGAACTCGCTTCGGTGGCACGCTGGGTCGCGAAGGACGTGGCATCGGAGACCTGGGAGAAGAAGGTCGTTATCGATCCTGAGAAAGTAGAAGAAATACGCGGTCCGATAAAGTTCTTCTCGGATGTGGCAGAACGGACGGCGGTGTCCGGTGTCGCGACAGGGATGGCTTGGACGGCCGCTGGCGGCGATATTCTTTTCATCGAAGCCACCAAAATGAAAGGGAAGGGCAACCTCAAACTCTCCGGTTCGCTGGGCGATGTCATGAAAGAGTCCGTTGGGGTGGCCAGCAGCTACATCAAATCGATGGCTGTGGAATTGGGAATTGATCCCGAGGATTTCGATGCGCACGATATCCACATCCACGTACCCTCTGGGGCGATTCCGAAGGATGGACCCTCAGCGGGTGTCACCATGCTGACCGCTATCGTGTCTCTGTTCACAGGGATCCCGGTCGACAATGAGTTGTCTATGACAGGTGAAGCCACCCTTCGTGGGGCAGTTTTACCCGTGGGCGGCATCAAGGAGAAAGTTTTGGCAGCCCATCGCGCGGGTATCAAGCGGGTGATTCTTCCTGAAAAGAATCGTAAAGATCTTCCGGACATCCCGGAGGAGATCACGAAGGATATCGAAGTCAATTTCTGTGCTCGGATGGAGCAGGTCCTCGAGATTGCCCTAGGCAGCGAGAAGATTGCTGCACGTAAGGCCGAGGTCGAAGCGGAAATTGAAGCAAAGAAGGAGGCGCAACGCCTCGCAGATCAGGGTAAGGAGGCTCACGCTTAGCGCGGAGCTTTCATGCCGATCCCCAATAAAGTCCTTATCGCCAACCGCGGCGAAATCGCTGTGCGCGTGATCCGCGCTTGTCACGAGATGGGCGTCAGTACGGTAGCCGTCTACTCGGACGCCGACCGGGACGCGCTTCACGTGCGAAATGCGGTGGAAGCGGTCCATATTGGCAAAGCGCCCAGCTCAGAGAGCTACCTCATCGGTGAACGGATTTTGGCAGCCGCCAAAGAGACCGGCGCCGACGCGATTCATCCTGGCTATGGCTTTTTGTCCGAAAATGCCGGTTTCGCACGTGCTGTGCAAGATGCGGGATTGATTTGGATTGGACCATCGCCTGAAGCCATTGAGGCCATGGGGTCTAAAACGGAAAGCCGACTGCGTATGGAAGCAGCAGGAGTCCCTGTCGTCCCAGGCACTAAGCAGGCGCTTTCCAGCGCTGAAGAAGCCGAAGGCATTGCGGTGCAACTCGGCTTCCCAGTCATGTTGAAGGCGAGTGCGGGCGGCGGCGGCAAGGGGATGCGCCAGGTCGACCGAGTCGAAGACATTGGCAGCGCCTTGTCGGCGGCCAAGTCAGAAGCGTTGAGTTCTTTCGGTGATGACTCTGTGTACATAGAGAAGCGAATTGTTGGGCCTCGCCATGTGGAGGTCCAAGTCCTCGCCGATGGGCATGGCAACACCTTGCACCTGTTCGAAAGGGATTGTTCGGTTCAGCGAAGAAATCAGAAGGTGGTCGAAGAAACGCCATGCCCCGTGCTCGGTGACGAAACCCGTCAGGCGATGTGTGACGTTGCGATTAAGGCCGCTGAGGCGGTGGATTATGTCGGAGCAGGTACCGTTGAGTTTTTGATGGGTTCAGATGGTTCCTTCTACTTTCTCGAGATGAATACACGGCTTCAGGTTGAACACCCCATCACCGAAATGGTGACTGGGATCGACCTGGTTCAGGCTCAGATTCGGATTGCGGGCGGCGAAGCTCTCGAGATGAAGCAAGAGGACATTCGGCAGAATGGGCATGCGATAGAATGTCGAATTTACGCCGAGGATCCAGCGAATAATTGGGCGCCTTCTCCTGGACGCATACGGGGCTATCGTGAGCCGGGTGGGCCTTGGGTCCGCGTCGACTCGGGCGTTTATGCTGGCGCTGAAGTGTCGCTTTTTTACGACCCCATGGTGGCGAAGCTAGTGGTGTGGGGTGTCGACCGGAATGAAGCCATTCGCCGAACTCAGCGTGCATTGCTGGAGTATAGGGTGAGGGGTATCGCGACCAACACCGCCTTTTTCAGGCAATTATTGGACGATCCGGACTTTGTGTCTGGGCATTACGATACCGGCTTTTTAACGGCGGAACGCATGGATGGATGGCCTGCGGATCGAGACCTCAGCGAAGTGGCCACGGTCGCGGCGGCCATCGCAGCATTTGAACGCGATACGCGCATGAAAAGGCCTCAGCAGGGATCGGACGCGTCCGGTGGTTCGGCTTGGCGCTGGAGTCTACGATGAGCCTTAAACAAGACTATTTGGTGGGCCAAGGGGATAGTGAACGCAAGGTCACCGTTCGTCGGATTGAAGATACCGCTTCTGGAGGCGTGCGATACGGCATAACCCTCGGAGATGGCGATGAATTTGTCGTGGACGCGGTACGCCCAGTGTCGGATGTGTTGTCATTGGTGCACCAGGGACGCAGCTTTGAGGCGGGACTGGTCGAAACGGAGGACGGTTTTGAAGTCGAAGTCGTTGGTATCCGGCATGACTTACCGGTCCTAGACCCCCGCAAAAAGGCGCTTCGAATGGCAGACGGTGCCGGGCAGAATACAATTAAGACCCAGATGCCAGGCCGAATTGTTCGAATTCTGGTTGAAGAGGGCGCAGAGGTTGAAGAAGGCCAAGCGCTGATTGTGGTTGAAGCCATGAAAATGGAAAATGAATTGAAATCACCGGTCACTGGTACGGTGTCTAAGGTCTGCGTGTCGGAAGGCGACCAGGTTCAAGCACGGTCGACATTGATCGAATTCGTCTAGGAGTCGCGATGGGAAACGGCCGTTGGAAAAATGACACGCTAGGGCCCACATTAGCGAAGTTCCCGCTTCGTAAAAAACGGTTTGAGCGATCAGGCGGTGAGGACGTCGAGGACCTCTATGGGCCGGAAGAGCCACCCGACGAGGTCGGATTCCCGGGAGAGTTTCCTTATACGCGGGGGATACGCGCGACGGGATACCGTGGTCGACTCTGGACCATGCGCCAATATGCGGGTTTCGGCACGGCCAAAGAGAGTAACGAGCGCTATCGCTATCTTTTGGCGCAGGGTACGTCTGGTTTAAGCGTAGCGTTTGACCTTCCCACGCAAATGGGATTTGACTCCGACCACGACCATGCCCTCGGGGAAGTCGGTAAGGTCGGGGTGGCCATCGACTCGATTGCCGACATGCGGGTGCTTTTTGATGGCATCCCATTGGACAAAGTCAGCACGTCGATGACCATTAATGCCACCGCCTCCACGCTATTGGCCCTGTATTTGGGTGTGGCTGACGATCAGGGGGTCCCATGGACATCGGTTCGCGGGACTATCCAGAATGACGTGCTTAAAGAGTATATGGCTCGGGGAACGTACATTTACCCGCCTCGTCAGTCGATGCGCATCATCACGGACATCTTTGCCTTCTGTAGAGACAAGGTGCCGAGATGGAACACCATTTCCATATCTGGCTACCACATTCGGGAGGCGGGGAGCACCGCAGCACAAGAAATCGCATTCACCCTGGCCGACGGCATTGCTTACGTTGACGCCGCCATAAAGGCCGGCCTTGATGTAGACGAATTCGCGCCGAGGCTCAGCTTCTTTTTCAATGCTCACAACAATTTGCTCGAAGAAGTCGCCAAATTTAGAGCAGCCCGGCGAATGTGGGCTGGAATCATGAAGAATCGGTTTGGGGCAAAAAATCCCCGGTCGTGGCAAATGCGTTTTCACACGCAGACAGCGGGCTCAACATTGACGGCTCAGCAGGTCGACAACAATGTGGTGCGGGTCGCGCTACAAGCGTTGTCGGCTGTCATGGGGGGCACCCAGAGCCTTCATACAAACAGTCGTGATGAAGCGCTGGCCTTACCGACTGCGGAATCGGCTCGACTCGCCCTCAGAACTCAGCAGTTGATCGCTTCGGAAAGTGGAGTGGCGGATTTCGTGGACCCTCTTGCGGGAAGCTATGTCGTCGAACAGCTGACTGATGAACTCGAAGACAGCGCCACTGCGCTTATCCAAGAAGTCGACGGATATGGCGGGATGGTTGCGGCGATTGAGGAAGGCTTTCCTCAAAGAGAGATTCAGAATGCCGCATACCGCGCACAGATCGCCATGGACCGAGGCGAGCAGGAAATCGTCGGCGTGAATGTACATACGGACGATTCGGCCCTACCTACTGATCTATTGAGGGTCGATGGCGCAATCGGGGAAGCTCAGCGGAAACAGCTGAAGCAATTTCGGGAACGGCGCAACGCGCCCGTAGCCCGAGATGCCATAGACGCCCTACAGCAGGCCGCATCAGGAGATGAGAATTTGATGCCTCATATCGTTCATGCGGTGAAAGCAGAGGCGACTCTGGGTGAGATTGCCGATGGGTTGCGTACGGTGTTCGGCGAGTATCAAGAAAAGGTAGTCATTTAAGAGCCATCCTCAGCGTCTTCTGCTGGCTCTTCCTCGCGCTCTTTCGTGGAGAAAAAATAGGCGAGGACGATTCCGACCCCGTAGAGCAAGACCAAAGGCCCCACCATCAAGCATTGAGAAAGGATGTCGGGGGGCGTGATGATGGCAGACAGGACAAACATGGCTACGACCGCGTACCGGAAGCTGTCAAAAAGGTCCTTGTGATCCACCAATCCAATACGGGCCAAGAAATACAGAACGATGGGCAACTGAAAACATGCGCCAAAGGCGATCAATAATTTTGTCGCGAGGCCGAGATAGGCCTGAATCGACAGTACGGCCTCGATGTTTTGATCCAGCGATTCGGTGATGTCCAAAAAGAATGGGAAGGCCAAATCAAAAATGATGAAATATCCAAAGGCCGCCCCGCCAATAAAGAGGACACTCGACGCGATGGCCAGGGGCACGATGGCTTTCTTCTCGTTCGGATACAGGCCTGGAGCCACGAAAGCCCAGATTTGGTGAAAGATCAGCGGTGACGCCAGGCCCATTCCGGCCAGTGCCGCAATCTTTAAATAGGTCATAAAGCCTTCGAGGGGCTCAGTAATGGCCATGGTTCCGCGTCCGGTGGATTGGAGCGCGTTGTTCATTGGCGTCACCAAGGCATCCCAGATGACTTGCGCGAAACCAAAACAGATGATGCATCCCAGTCCGGCGAACAGAATGATTTTGATGAGGCGATTTTTTAGCTCGATCAAATGGTCGATGAGCGGCATCCGATTGCTCTCGACTTCATCCAAGGTAGGCCCTTTGTCGGTCATGAGGACTCATCCTCTACTGGCGGCTGTTTTTTGGGTTTGGGTATGTCTCGGGGCTGAGGTTTGTCCATTCCGCTCTCTTGGCGTGCTGCAAGGACTCTGGCTCGGGCTTCTTCCCGGCGTTTACGCAACTCATCCGCGCGCGCTTCCGCATCGACCCTATCTGCCTCCATGACGAATGCCCGCCTCAGTTCATCGCTGGCTCGCATTAACTTTCCATACTGGCGACCCATCCAGCGCACCACGTTGGGCAACCGTTCGGGCCCCACCACGACGATGGCCACAACAAGGATGACGATGATTTCGGTAAGCCCCAGATTCAGCATGTCTTCTCCCGCTTTGAGCCTATTGCAGACTTGGAATGTGCGCGAGTCTCCTAAGTGACTATAATCGAGGTATGTGCCGCCTTTTTGGATTTAGATCAAATGTCCCGAGCCGAGCTCACGGGTCCCTCGTCGCCGCTGAAAACGCGCTGGCTCGCCAAGCGGAAGCGCACCGTGATGGATGGGGGATCGGCTATTTTATGGGTACGGAAGCCTATATTTTGAAGTCCGAGGAGGGTGCTGCTGAGGATGACAGGTTTGCTCGAATCAGTCGGAGATTGCAGTCTCACACCTTCGTCGTTCACGTGCGTCGAGCCACGGTGGGCCAGATTGACTACCTCAATTCGCACCCGTTTAGGCATGGGAATTGGGTGTTTGCGCACAATGGAACCATCTTCGAGTTTGATGCGATGAGAGATCGGGTCATGGCGGAAATTCGCGATGATCTCAAAGGGCTTATTTTTGGCAATACGGATTCTGAGCACCTGTTCTACTATTTGATCAGCGCTTTGGACCGTGCGGGTATTTCAGACTGTGGCCGTTCAGATGTCTCCGTTGAATTGGCAGCACGGACGATTTCAGCCGCGCTCGGGCGTCTTTTTACTTGGTCGGAAGAACTGGGTATTCCGGCTCCTTTGACCAATTTCATTTTGACCAATGGTCGGCAATTTTTTGCTCAACAAGGTTGAATCGATCTGTGGCTCGCATCCCAAAAGGTGTTTTGCTCAGACTACGAGGTGTGCGCGGAGCCCGACAAGATTTGTATGGATGTGGCAAGACCGCTTGAGATGCTACAGGTCGATCACTTCGGCGAACGTCCATACCGAAAAGTGAATCATGTGACGGTAGCCAGTGAGCGAATGGGGAACGAAAACATCTGGGAGCCGGTACCGGTGGGTGCGCTGGTCGCACTGGATGAGGAATTCAAGATGAGCCTATGGCCCGCACCCGAGAACTTCAGAGTCGACCCCAGAGAAGTCGCTCCAGCTTGTGCCAGCTAAGCCGCAAAACCGGTTCGTCTTGTGCAACGGCATCCCGACTCCCTCGGGGATGGTGGAGGTCGACGCGGATGATGAGGGCATCCTCTTGGGCCGTTCCGCATTTGAGACTCTGAGGACCTATCAAGGTGAGTTGTTTGGCCTGGAGCCCCATTTAGAGAGACTGGCGGCCAGTTGTCTTTCATTGGAAATTCCAGTGTGCGACTCCGACCGTCTAGCGGACGAGTTGATCGGCGCTGCGGATCAGATCGAAGGAGAGGCTGTGGTGCGGGTGACCATGACCGCATCAGGCACCCGAATCGTGCGGTCCGCGCCGCTTCCTGTCGTGCCATCGCCCTTTCGGTGTGTGACTCGACCATGGGTCCCACCATTCTGGCTGGATGGCACCGTAAAACATGCCAGCCGGGCGTTTTCCCGTATGGCTGTCATCGATGCGGGGGTGGAGGAGGTCATCTGGACTGACCCGGACGGATTTATGCTTGAGGGCACACGGTCGAATATTTTTGCGGTCGCTCAAGGTGCACTCTATACACCAGCAGCCGATGGGCGCTTTTTAGGGGGAGTCACGCGCGCCGCCATCCTGGATGTCGCCGATGAACTCGGAGTCCCCGTAAGATTAGAGCCCATCCATAAGAACCAGTCCGTCGATGAGCTTTATGTGAGCTCAACCCTCAAAGAGATCACATCGATCGACCAGTTGGATGGAGAGCAGGCTCCCGGGTGGGGCCCTGTTGGGCGCCAGCTTCTTCAAGGGTTTAGAGCGCTGGTGGAAGCGACCTAGCCGGCTCGGCCAGGAGCCTTGATCCGCGTCTTGTCTGGGGCAAACGGATTGCCGTAGTCGAGGAACAATTGCCCCCATTCGGTATTTTGAAGCCAGTCGTCCACGACGCGTCGGCCCTCGAGGGGGTACCAAACGTAGTCGTGGTAAATGAAGCTACCCATGATGAACGCGTTGACCATGGGCGTCTGAAACATCAGTTTGGCCAGAGGTTTAAAGGGTCCAAACCAAAATAGGTCGCCGATCTTGCTCGCGGCATTATCCCCGACAACAAAGTCCCAGTTCGTGCGTTTAACCTCGGCCGTGTCCATGTCGCCGATGACTTCAATTTCATCCATATGCCCTTTGCCAAGGCCATGTTCGTGGGCCAACCGGATGCAGGGTACATCCATGGTGTCGAACCCGATCAGTTTGGCTGCGACGGCATCAATGGCCGTTTGGTCCGAGCTGGCCAGGAGTAGGTTTTTGACGACCGGTGTCATGGTTCGTGGACCTGGACCGGATCCGCATGTTGTTCCGTCGGCCACCGCAAATGTGCCCGCTTGAATCTCTTGCTGGATCCTCAACAGGTCCACCAAAGTCTCGTGAATGCGTGAATGGCAATAGTGCCGGGTTTTGTCCAGAAGGGCACCAAATGCATTCTTTAGGGCGCAGGTGTAGTCCGTATAGATGTGTGTCTTGATGGTCGGCAGGTGAACGACGTTCCGATCGAAGAAGTAGTCTGGAATTCGGATCCCTTTGGGGAAGATTTTGTCCAGAACAAGCATTTCCCCCTTTGGCTCGTAAGTGACCCAACGCATGTCATGGGGATTGAAATTGTATTTGACGGGCAACCCGAATTTTTCGTGGACCGGCGTAAAATTATTGAGGTGTTCGCCCTTCTTGGCTTTTGTCACCACCGTTCGGTTTTCCACGACCACCAGGTCGTCGTAGCCCCCCGAACGAAGGGCTTTGGTCACGCCTTCGACTTGCCATGGAGTCGTGTTGGCGCTCGGGTACAGGAGGTGCCAAGAGATGTTGTTCTTCAAGATGGTTTGCTTGGTCGGATCGAGCGCCTGCTTGAACCCCGCCAACTCCATCACGCGAGCGTAATCTTCGATCACAGTTTCAGGCGTCGTTCTCACCGCCGCAACAATGGCTTTGTCTTGACCCATGTCAGACCTCCAGCAATCAGCTTATCCCCGTGGGCGTAACCTCGCTTCCGCAATAGGCATAGATGTGAAGAGGTAGTTGTGGCTCGTTCAGGTCTTGAAGTCTTGTTGGAAGATGTTTCACGGTTCCAGGGTGCCCGTGTGGGTATCTGCTGTAATCACACCGCTGTGACACGTGATTTGATTCACATTGTCTCCGCCTTAAAGGATCGTGGTTTAAACCTCGTTCGGATTTTCGCGCCTGAGCACGGTGTGGACGCACTGGCTCAAGACATGATCACGGTCGAGGACGAGGGTGACGTTTTACAAGTCGTCTCGCTTTACGGCGATACAGCCGAATCGTTACGGCCGTCTAAGAGTTTGATGGCGGACTTGGATGTATTGTTTTTCGATATTCAGGACATCGGAACGCGGTATTACACCTATCAGGCCACCTTGGGCTTCATCATGGAGGTCGCCGTAGAAACGGGGACCCGGATCGTGGTGCTGGACCGGCCGAATCCGATCGATGGAATGTCGGTGGAAGGCAACATTGTTCAGGCTGGCTTCGAAAGTTTTGTTTCTGCCTATCCACTGGCTGTTCGTCATGGCATGACCATGGGAGAGTTGGCGGGTTTTTTCCGGGGTGATCAGGGTATCGACTGCGATGTGGAGGTCGTCCAGTGCCAAGGGTGGGAGCGCCATCAGTGGCTTGACCAGACCGATTTACCGTGGGTCTTCCCGTCTCCAAATATGCCGACCCTGGAATGCGCTGGGATTTATCCAGGGATGTGTCTGATTGAGGGCACCAATCTTTCCGAAGGACGCGGAACCACGAGGCCATTTCATCTCGTGGGTGCACCGTGGATTGACCGGGAGCGTTTTGCTGAGCTTTGCGTGAAGGGCGCCGCTGACGCTGGATTGGGCGGTGTGGCATTCCGGGCGGCGAGTTTTGAACCCAGATTCCAGAAACATGGGGGCGCGCCCTGTCACGGAATTGAGATTTTTGTGACCGATCGGGATGCGATGGAGCCATTCTTGCTGGGCTTGGTGGTTTTAGAGGCCGCGCTTCGGGAAGACCGGGGAGGTTTTGCTTGGCGGACTGAGACCTATGAATTTGTCGATGAACCCATTGCCATCGACCTGTTGTGCGGGTCCGCGGAGGCTCGTGTCGGGCTCGAGAGTCGGATGCGTCCACGAGAGCTACTGGAAGGATGGTCCGTCCAAATCAACGACTGGCTTGAACGTCGCGAATCTTTCCTGTTGTACTGATTCACCTTTCGGCTCGGTATTTCCGATTTAGAACTATCGGGAGCGATTGCGTATGAGTCATGCTTGGCAGGCCACGAAGGTTGCCACCCTATCCGGGGCCACATTCGCTTTGTTGGAAGGGGCAAGCGCTTTTCTGTATCCAGTTCCTTTAGACCCTTCACCCACCCATTTTGCTGTCGTGATCTCGGTGGTGGCGACCGGGATGGCCTTGGGCATCGTGGCCTTCATGCTGGCCCACTTCGTCAGCCCTCGGCATGCGGCGGGTTTGACCCTGGCCCTATGGGCTGCGGTATGGGGCCCCCATGAGGCAGAGGTTGCGGGGTGGCATCGCGTGGGCTGGGCGCCACCTATCGTCATCGGCGGCTTGGCCATTGTGGCGCCCCCTCTGGCGGTCGGACTGGGTACGCTCGGCGGGGTGTCGGGCTCGATATTCCGTCGTCGAGGTGGACGCGTGGGGTTGGCGCCGCTTTCTCGGGCCACTCTGGAAAAGGGCCAATCGCCTGACATCTTGTTGGTCACTGTGGATGCGGTCCGGTCCGATGCTCGCCTACTGAATGTAGGGCAGTGGAGGCGAGACAGTGACTTTTCACCTGTTCAGGGTTGGACCCACTTCACTCAGGCGGTGGCCTCAGGCCCCTGGGTTTTACCCAGCATGCACAGCCTGTTTTCGGGTCAGCCCGTACGGGTTCATGGTGGCGGATTACCGACGGAGGGGGGCACGAGCCGCCGTCTTTCCGATTCGATTCCGTTTCCATATGTGCTGCAGCAAGTCGGATACTCCACCGCTGCAGTGGTTTCCAGCCCCTTCTTGAGCGTCGAACAAGGCTTCGCAGATGGGTTTGATTCGTGGTCTCATAGTGCGGATTCGGTCGAGCCGATTTTGTTGCTTCATCAGTGGAACCGGTTGGTTTCAGCGTTGACGGATGAGCCGAGAGAAATTGACCGGACCCGAAATGCACGGATGACGGCAGAAGTGATCAGGCTCATGGCTAAATCTTCTGCGCGGCCTCGATTCATTTGGGTCCATCTTGTGCCGCCTCGAGGCTATTTGGAGGGGAATCGCTTGGATAAGGCCGCCTATGAGGAGAGCATTCAGAGCGCCCGTACACTGATCCGAAAGATGGCCCGGAATGGTGACGGGTGGGTGGTCGCGGTGGCCGGCACTCATGGCGAAGCATTTGGAGAAGATGGATCGTGGGGTGACGGTGACGATCTTTCCGAGCCTTTACTTCGTGTCCCTCTTGCGATTCGTCGTCCCAATACTCAAGGCGGTGTTGTGAGTCGCGCAGTGTCTACCGCTGACTTGCCTAAATCGTTGTTGGCGACCGCAGCCATGGGTCAACATTTTCCAGGACGAAACCTCATGTCGGTTCGAAGAAAGCCTATTGAGGTGGGAGGCGTGCGTCACAATTCAGGACTCTTTGCAGCCAGAAACGTGAATGGAAAATATCTCGTCAGTGAGCCCGGCGAGACGGGGCCAGGAGTCAAGGCGAGCGATCGGACGGAGGAGAATCTAAGGCGGAGTGGTTACCTCGATTAGGGAGGTTCACATGCGTCTGTCTCGGTGGGGGAGAAGTCCTTACGAAACCCATGAGGATATTCGCCTCGAATCCGAGCTGCTGGGCCAGGATGTCACCGTGATTTCAGAGGGTGCGGACGCTGAAATCGTCGTTGTGACTAGCCAAGTACCGATGGGCAAGGAAGAACTCTCACGGGCCCCTTCCATGCAACTGTTGGTCACGACGACGAGCGGATGGGACCATATTGACCTCGACGTATTTAATCGCGCTGGAGTGAAGGTCTGCCGGCTTCCAGAGGCCCGAAGAGATGCGGTGGTCGAGGCCACCATGGCGATGCTGATTTGGGGACTTCGAAAGATGGGAGTGCAAAGTGACTGGGCAGTTCAAGGTCTGTGGGGTCGCAAAGAACTTCCAGCGCTATCGCCCATTTGTTTGAAGGGCGCTCGCGTCGGCGTGATTGGTCTGGGCGTCATCGGATCTCGGGTTGCGGAGGTTCTTGCTGTGTTGGGTGTCGAGGTCTGGGGTAGCGATCCGAAAGGGGTCCCTCCGTCGGTCCGCCATGCCTCGGTGAGAGAAATGTTGGGGCATTGCGATGCGGTCACATTCCATTGCGACCTCAATGAGAGTAGCAACGGGATGGTTTCAGCGGAGATGATTGCCTTATCGCACCCCAGTCTCGTTCTCGTCAATACGGCCAGAGGTGGCCTGATTGACGTGAATGCCTGTATAGAGGCTCTCACTCGAGGGGAGTTAGGGGCCTTAGCTCTGGATGTTTTCAATCAGGAGCCGTACTTGGAAATGGACCGGTCCGCCTCGCACCCCAACCTTTTCTTCACGCCTCACTCTTCGGGCTATCACCGAGATTTGTGTGTCGATGTCCGCGAGGGTCTTCATCGCACAGTCAAGGCTCACCTTGAGGGCGTCGTGCTGCCTTACCGAGTGACCTGAAGGATGCCCATCAGTTGGGCATGAGGATTTTCATACCTTCCAAAAATCCGTGACCACCCTCGTTTTGAGTGATCCAGGTCGGGTGGTCTGCCATCCGATCCAGGAAGTGGGCGACGTTGGCGACGCCAATGCTGTGTTTGAAAGCGCCAAACATGGGCTCATCATTGGCCGAGTCTCCGAAAAATGCCCATCGGTCAAAGTCGATAGGGGTCCCGAACCTGTCCTGATGGAATCGTCGGACACCTTCCAGCTTGTCAAAGGCTCCATACCAGCCATTGACGTGGATACTTGAGACTTTACAGGTCGCATCGGCACGCTCAAACTCTTGTACTATGGCTGCGATACTGTCCGGGCCCAGCTCCGGAACGTCTTCCCGGAAATCGATGGCCAAGTCCAACTCTCGATAAGGTTGATCGCTTGCGAGAGCCGTGCCCGGGACGGCATTGAGAATGGTTCCGGCCAGGGTTTTGAGTCGTTCTCGGTTCGCATCGCGTACGGGCTGGGGCTGGAAAAATCGGCGCTGTAGTTTTTGCCCGTCAAACCAATACCAAAGGCCTCCGTTCTCACCCACAACACCATCGACGGGCCAGCATCGCGCAATATGATCCACCCAGCCTCCCGGCCGACCCGTGATGGGCACCACCTTGAGCCCTCTGGCTTGTGCTTCCGCCATGACCGGCAACACTCGTGGAACCAGACGACCTTCGATCGTTAGCGTGTCATCGATGTCGCAGAACACACCGATTAGATCGTCCGGTGGGTGCATCTCCTGGACCGGTGTTGGCAAAGCCTACTCCACAACCCAGGTGTTTCCGCCGTAGATGGCTTTGGTGAGGTCGCCCGCCGAGGGCACCTTTTGGGCGGCCTCGAGTTGTTGCACAACACCCGCATCATACGTGGGGCGTTGCACTCTAAAGATAACCCCCATGGCGACTGGGAATGGTGGCCGCATACGCGCCAACAGGTTGGCCAAGACGGGATTGGTCTCGTCATGGACCAGTATTCCGTCAGTGTCGCCGTCCTCGTTCAGTTCGACCACTTCCACTTGCAGTTGAGCATTGAGTTTGAGGCCCTTCTTCGGTCCTGCCTTTCCACCAAAAACCAACGGCTCCTGGTGTTTCACAAAGACCACGGCTTCATCACGTACCTTCCGGTCCGTCAGGTCCTCGAAAGCGCCATCATTGAAAATGTTGCAGTTTTGGAAGATCTCAACAAATGAGGTCCCGCGGTGGTCGGCTGCTTCCTTAAGCACTGCGCGCTGATCCTTGACGAAGATGTCAACGGTCCGGGCCACGAAGGAGGCATCAGCCCCCAGCGCGACAGCGCACGGTTCGAAAGGATGGTCAATCGATCCCATGGGTGTCGACTTGGTCTTCTTTCCAACCTCAGAAGTGGGGGAGTACTGGCCCTTAGTCAGCCCATAAATCCGATTGTTGAACAATAGGAGTTGTATATCGACGTTTCGGCGTAAAATGTGGATGAAGTGATTGCCACCAATTGAAAGCGAGTCGCCATCGCCGGTAATCATCCACACGCTCAAATCGGGATTGGCGAGTTTCAAGCCAGTCGCGAAAGCGGGCGCCCGTCCATGAATGGTGTGAAAACCGTAGGTATTCATGTAGTAGGGGAAACGGCTTGAGCAGCCGATGCCGCTGATCACGGCAAACTTTTCTTTTGGAATTCCGAGGTCAGCAAAGACGGTCTGGACTTGGCTCAGGATGGCGTAATCGCCGCAGCCTGGGCACCACCGGATCATTTGATCCGACATAAAGTCTTTCTTGCTGTAGCTTTCTTGTTCTTCGTTTGTAGCCATCTTCAATCTCCGTTCAGCTGAGCTTTTTGATCTCAGCGATGAGTTCGCTGGACTTGAATGGTTGGCCTTGAATCTTTGTAATGGACTCAAGTTCGAGAAGGTATTCCGCCCGTAAATAACGGTAGAGCTGTCCAAGATTCATTTCGGCTACTGCCGTGTTGCTGAATCCTCGAATGATGGCTTCGAGATTGGCCGGTAGAGGATTGAGCCACCGGAGGTGGACGTGTCCCGCCTTGAGCCCTGCCGCGCGGGCGGCATCTACGGCAGTCCGCACGGCCCCGTAAGTGGAGCCCCACGAAATTAGGCCAACTCCATCCGAGTCGCCGTAAACCTCAACATCGGGAACATCGGCCACCACCTTGTCGACCTTCGACTGGCGAAGGTTGGACATATATTCGTGGTTTTGGGGGTCGTAAGAAACATTCCCAGTACCCTCTTCTTTCTCCAGACCACCGATTCGGTGTTCCAGGCCTTTAGTCCCGGGAATCGCCCAGTTGCGAGCGAGGGTCTCGGGGTCGCGATTGTAGGGCTGGAAGCCCTCAGCGTCGTCTGGCGTCGAAAGGTTGCAGTCAATCGGCTCCAATTGGTCCAGCTCGGGTAGGCGCCAAGGCTCGGCTCCGTTCCCGAGATAGCCATCGGTGAGCAGCACCACGGGCATTCGGTATTTGACCGCGACCCTGACCGCCTCAAGGGCGGCATCAAAGCAGTCCGATGGCGTGGCGGCGGCGATGACGGGATTAGGACATTCGCCGTGACGGCCGTATAGGGCGATGTTGAGGTCCGATTGTTCGGTCTTGGTGGGGAGACCGGTGGATGGGCCTCCGCGTTGAATATCCACCAAAACTAAGGGCAACTCCGTGATCACTGCCAGGCCTAAGGCTTCGCCTTTGAGGGCCACCCCAGGACCCGATGTGGTCGTGACCGCAATCGAACCCCCGAAGGCGGCGCCGATGCTGGCACAGATGGCTGCGATTTCATCTTCGGCCTGGAAGGTCACCACGCCGAAGTCTTTGTACTTGGAGAGGTGGTGCAAAACGTCGGATGCAGGTGTAATCGGGTACGCACCCTGGAACAGCTGACGGCCCGAAAGCTTAGCGGCTGTCAGCAATCCGAGGGCCAATGCCGCGTTACCTGTGATGTTTTTGTAGGTGCCGGGCTCCAGTTGAGCGGGAGGCACTTCATACGAACTGTGGAAGAGCTCCATGGTGTCGGCGAAATTCCATCCGGCCTGGAGCGCATTTAAGTTGGCTTGGTCGTAAGGGGCTTTGAACTTTCCTTTGATCCAATCCTGCGTGATTGACATGTCTCGGTTGTACAGCCAGTAGGTCATACCAAGGGCGAAAAAGTTCTTACACCGGTCGCTTTCTTTTGCGCCCAGGCCCAGATCTTCCACGCTTCGTTTGGTGAGTGTGGACAGCTCGACTTCAACGACTTGATACCCCTCAAGACTTCCATCCTCGAGTGGATTGGATTCGTAATCGGCCTTTTCGAGATCGCGGTCGGTGAACTTATCGGTATTGACGATCACCGTTCCGCCCGTTTTCAGGGCGTCAATGTTCGCTTTCAGGGCGGCCGGATTCATGGCGATGAGAATGTTGGGCTCATCGCCCGGGGTCCGGATGTCCTTGCTCGAGAAGTGAAGTTGGAATCCGGAGACACCGGCCACGGTTCCGGCGGGCGCTCGAATTTCAGCCGGGAAATCGGGGAACGTAGCGAGGTCGTTCCCTTGAATCGCCGACGTGTTGGTAAACTGGGTCCCTGTCAACTGCATCCCGTCGCCAGAGTCGCCCGCAAAGCGGATGACGACATTATCGACGGTTTCGACGTTGGTTCGCATAGAGTTCTAAGATCCTGTGGGGAAAGGGAGCCTCGGGGTGTTGAGGCATGGGGGCTACAGAAAATAAACCTCGTAGTTGCACACCAACTGCTTCTAACAAGAAGGCAATGGCGAACAAGGGTCTCTGCATCTTCCGCTATGGCATTCTGAGGCTTGCCGCAGCCTCTTTCTTTACAAAAAATATGAGATTGTCTGTTAGAAGCTTCTCGGAGTAGGCGTAAACCATGAAGTACAGACTTCTCGCATGGCTGGCATGCCCAGTATGCCGATTCGCGGATCTTCGGCTCGAAACCCGAAAAACCAAGACTTTGCCGGCTTTTGAAGGGCAGTTCACATCGCACTGCGAACGGGCCGGCGTCGATATCGATCGGCGTGAGGAGCAAGTGGTGGTCGAGGGCGCCATCTTTTGTGGAAATTGCGGGGCGGTGTATCCAGTAAAGGACGGGATCCCTCGAATGATTCCGGAGTCGGGAACCAAAGGCCCGCCGAGTCGGCATGGGGACACCCTTGTGGATATTGCCCGGCCAGAGTGGGAACTCAATTTTCAAGACCTTTCCTCGCCCCTGAAGCCGGAAGACTTTCTTGGAAAACTGGTCCTGGATGCCGGGTGTGGTTTTGGGCGGCATGCATTCTTTGCGGCTCGGTATGGTGCCGAGGTGGTGGGGATGGACACTGGTACGGATAGTGTTCTGGCGGCCTATCGAAACATTGGACATCTGGCGCACGCCCATGTGGTCCAGGCGGACATTTACAACCCACCCTTTCGCGAAGGTGTGTTCGATATGAGCTACAGTTTTGGGGTGTTGCATCACCTCGAACGCCCTCATGAAGCGTTCAAGACTTTGGGGGCAACGGTTCGGCCCGGTGGGCGATTGTCGCTGTGGGTCTATGGGCCACGACAGGGAATGGCTTTACGGATGAGCAATGTGATCCGAGGCCTGACGGAAGAGATGGAGCCAGAATCCCTTGTAGCGCTTTGCGGTGCGATCGCTCGAGGTCTTCGGGTCTTCAGTCATACACCCTACAAGATGCTGCACCATCTCCCAGTGGCGAGGGACATCGTGAGTCATTTACCAGTCCATGATCATCATCAGTGGACCTTTGATGTGGTCGTAGCGGACATCTATGATCGTCTCCGGATTCCTGTTCACCATTGGTTTGCTGGCGAGGAATTGGAGAAAATGCTCACGGATGACGGTTACGCAAACGTCCAGGTCACCCGGCGGGTTCGAAACAATGAAACCTTCCGAGCCACGGGAATTCGCCGTTGAGTGTGGCTAAAATCTCGCCCGCATCATGACGTTCATGCCCAGAACATTTTGTTCGTTGTGGGGTGCATTTAGGCGGTCACCCTCGGGACGTTTTTCTGTTTTGACGAATTCCGATTGATTTCGGTCGACGGTGTACAAAGCTTCGGCCACGAGGACCACGGACTTACTTAGGTCCACTTGAACACCCGCCAGGCCAGACAGAATGGGTGAGGGGTCCTGGTTTCGCGGTACCTGTTCTTTGTCTCGCTCTGTGTACTGAACAAAGGTGCCACCGCTGGTCTCGTATGTGGCGGGCAGCATCATCCCAACTCCGATGGATGGTGCGACATGAGCATCTGCAAAGTAGTGAGAGGCTTTGATGCGTCCGTACAATTGAGGGGTCTGTTTCATATTGGGATTCATGGCCACACCCGAGGTCAGGCCAGGAACGTTGAACAGAATGTAGGCCAGATCCTTGTAGACGGCGTCCACACCAATGGTCGTATCGTTGATAACCATCAGGGTTTGGATGTCCGCAGCGGTGCCTGTCTCGATGGTGGTGGTGTCGCCCTTTTTGGGGTCTAGAAGATTGTGGCTCAGGCGATCAACCTCCGCCTGAATCAGCACACCAAAACCATCAATTTGTCGATGAGAGATGTAACTGTCCTTCACGAAATCAGGGGAATTTCGATACAGTTTGAGGTCAGCCGATTCGATCCAGCTCACATCCGGGGTGCTTCTCCAGGCGATTTGGGATGAGTATCCAAAGGCCTTGATCAGTTCGCCGTAAAGGGAAGAGGTGGTGTAATCCACGTTCTGGATTTGGCCCTGTTCGAAGGAGCCAATACCGGCTTCGATTTTGAGGTTCTCATTGACCTGATATCCCGCTCCTGCCAGGTAGCCGTAATAGGCCTGATTGCGTTTTAAGCGCGTCTCAGGGTCGACCCAGTCACCGACAGCGGTCTTCATCCCTACAAAGCCATAATGGCCCCCCTTCTGCCATTGAAGGCGGACTCCCGGCGCGGCTCCAGTCGTGAAGCTATGGATTTCTCGACCACCCCAGGTGAGGTCATAGGAGTACCCCAGCCGAAATCGCCCGGAATCGACGGCGTATCCGGTCAACGAGATGTTGTGCTCTTCGCCGGGCAAGGCTTTGATGATGCGAACATAGGAGCCATCGTCTTCGATGACGGTGCCGGGCTCTGTTTGGTCGGGGTTGAGGTATGGCGTATACCGAAGAACGAAGGCGGCTTCGGTGGACCAACCGGACCAGTTTCCTTCGTCTTTCCGATAAAGAACGAGTTGGGCTCTGGAGATGTCGTCGCTCGAACGGCTTTCATAGTCTTCGAAAAACGCTCTATTTCCACGCTGTACGAAGTTGATGCTGGGGCTGTAGGCCTCGGGCCCGGCCATGACATTGGTGTCTTCAAAGGCCGATGTGACCCACACATCTACGAATTCGCCGGCAGATGCGAGTCCAGTCAAAGAAAGTAAAACGAGCATGATTTAGTCCTTATGGGGGCGGAGGTGATCGCCCACGTGATCGTGGTCACACAGAGACTCAAGGGAGGGTGCCTTTTGGACAAGGTCCCAATGCGAGCGCAGGGCCGTTTTTTGGGTTTGCGTTGTCGGGCTGGCTTCGAAGAAAGGCATGTCGTCGGCATTGACGACTTGCAGTACCCATCGGTCACCGCCAGCTTCGACGAATTTCAACATTCCCGACACGGGACCGATTCGCTGGCCTGCATTTTTTACGGGGTCAAATTGAGGCAGTGCAATGTTTGAAACCACCTGCATGGTGCAGCCACTGTCCAGAAGAATCGGCCATTGTCCATATTCAAGGTAACTGGAGAAATCTGGATGCGAGTCTTGCCCCGGAGGCATTTCTCGGAAGTTCTCCGGAATCGTGCCTTCGAGGACGGTTACGAGGCTGGATTCGAGGGTTTCCAGGTAGCTGTGGTTGGGCTTATTGTTGTTCTGGCATGCAGACTCTTCATCGATGGTGTCGCTGTTGAGGACGACTCCATCGGGTACGGGCAGTTGTTGCCCTTCAGCCGCCCGGTAGACGGGAAAGGAGAGCTGCGTTGTCCCAATGTATTCTTGGACGCCCCCTCCCAGAAGTTCAAGCCGGTCGCCGATGGCCACGTTTTCGGGCGCATTAAATGTGTAAACGAACAACCCTCGATAGGAGTCGGACACGGCTGCTGGCGTGTCGTCGATGTGCCCCAAGTCGGACGCCCAGAATCCCTTGGTATCCAGCTCGGTGACCACCACTTGTCGGTCCACGGTACGGATGGTGACGAACTCGCCAAAAAGCGGACTGGTGGTATGAGGCTCGTCGTCGTCGATTTCGCTCACATCTTGGAGTTCCTGAATAGTCGGTAGCTGGACCTCGATGGGCTCAGTGACCCCGGTGGCCAGACTGCCGACCGATGTGGCGTCGTTGGGGTCCGCGGTGGCCGTTATCCAGACCCGGGTGTCTCCAAATGCTGAGGCCACTTCGACGGTGGCTTCGACCTGACCGTCCTTGGCCTGGAGATACCAATGGATGTCACCCCATTTGTCCACGACAGAGAGCCCACCTTCGACATCGGTGATCCGTCCGGGCCGGACCGTAATCTCGACCCATCCATCGTAAGAATAGGGTTCTGCATTTCGGTTTAAGGCCGCCCCGGAGACCGCCACCTTTCGGCTGGAATTCAGGTATGCCGCAGGTCCGGTATCGTCGTCGGAAGTGCCCTGGACCCAGGAACCGGACACCTCGATAAACGTGGGTTCGATCCGGTCGCTTCCATCATTGGATGGGTTGCAGCTGAGAAGGGTCAGGGCCAACGCATACATGGTCACTTCCTCGGCTCGATTCTGCCGTCTTCCGTACAGATGCCCGCTTCGGGCTGAGGCAGGGTGTGATATTTGATGAATGCGCTCATCACGACGTCCCGAATGGAGATGCCGGTGTCCACTTGGGTGGTATTTCGTTCAAGCACTTCGAAGCCTGAACCACCATGAGCGATATAATTGTTGGTGGCGAGTTCGTAGGTGCCGTCGGGATCAAGCGCGATGCCGTTGATGCGGATGTCGGCTGCGTGTGGGCTTTCCGGGTCACACACCATGGCGAACTCAATACCGGCGACCTGAGCCTGGCTGCTGCACCCTCGGTCGGTGGAGCGGGACGACACAAAGTCCAAAAGCTCTTGGACTTCGCGGCCAGACAAGAACATGGTGGTGATGGTGTTGTCGAATGGCATGGAGTTGAACAGCACATCGACGGTGATGTCGCCTTCGGGGATGTCCGCACGAATACCCAGGGTATTGGTCAGCGCTATTTCCGTCTCTACGCCCGGATAGAAGCGCATCGCTTCCGCCGTGAAATTACCCAGCATGCTGTCGCCGCCGTTGTTCCCGTAGCGACGAAGCGTCTCGTTGGCGTATCCAATCACCTGGCCCGTGTTGTATTGCGTCGCCAGGGCTTCTTCGTATTCTTCTAGAATGTCCACGACCTCGGGTTTCCTCGGGTTTTGGAGCACCCCATCTTCGTTTCGATAGTTGGCCACTGGCCGGAGGGCATGGTCGTAACTCTGGATTTTGCCGTCGCGTATGACCAGGTCCAGCCGGCCCACAAACTTAGAAAAGGCCCCGGAATGGACCACTGGGACGAGGCGTTTGGTCTTTTCATTGGTCACCACAATCGGGGGCCGGGTGGCAATGTGATGATGGCCGCCGATGTACAGATCCACTTCGGCGACGGTGGTCGCGTGGTGGATGTCTTCGTGGAGTCCCATATGAGAAACAGCAATAATGAGGTCGGCACCTTGGCTTCGCAAGATGCCCGCCTCGTGGACCAATGCTTCTTCGGGCTCGATGACCTGGATACCCATCGAATTGGATTCATCGTAGATGGAATTGAGTGACGAGATATTCCCCAATCCAATCACACCGACTCGGAGCCCATCGAGGTCGTATAGGCGACTCGGAAGGATCATCTCATCGAGTGCTGGAGCCCAGGGAAGGTCGCTGTCTTCAAATTCGTAGTTAGCGGCGAGTAAGTCGAAGCCGCCCCAGGCGCCGTATTGCTGGGCGAGATTGGGTGCACCCTTATCGAATTCGTGATTCGCGAGGACGGCAGCATCTAGCCCGATTTCGGTCATCAACCGCATCTCAGCCTCACCGTCAAACTCGTTGAAAATGAGCGCTCCCTGGAAGCTGTCTCCCGAGTCTAAGTGAAGGACACGTGATGCTTTGGCACGCTCCTCATCCAAAATGGCACCAATCCGGCCGATACCCCCATAAATGTAATCATTGTTGTCGTGGTAATCCTGAGTTCCCGGATTCTTCTTGGGCAGGCCCAGTACGGCAGAGTCGGTGTAGGTCGGCTCAAAATGGTAGGGCAGCAGTCGACTGTGCACGTCCGACGTGTGCAGGATGGTCAGTCGAACGTCTTGACCGACAACGGCGGGCTCTTTGCCCTCTTGGGTCATTGGAAAAAGGCATCCTGCCAGAACTACTGGAATGGCGGAAAGCTTGACCAAGGAGGGACGCATAGTGAGGACCTTTGAAGTGGTCGGGCCAGTAGCCCCCGAAACACGACCACGCAACCATCGTCGCAGCACCGTCACGCAACGCGATAACTGTCCGTGGTGACCTTGACACACGGCCTCTGGCGGGGGATAGGTCCAACCTGATCAATTCCGGAGAAGTTGATGCTTGGATCACTCCTGCTCATTTTGATTGCACCCATGATCGGGGTCGCATCAGCAGGCGGGTTTGAAGCGAAAACGATGCGCGATTCGTTAGCGGCGCGGGAAGTCGAGCGGCCATTGGTGATCGGTAAGGGGTGGCTCGAGGCAGGCTTGGAGTATGCCGTCAAGGACACCAATGGCTATTGGGATAGCGATGGGAACGCGCAGACATTCGAGAATGCCAATTGGCAGTATTCGACCCAGTCTCTAACTCTTCGGTATGGGATCTCGAGGCGGGCGGAGCTGTGGTGGCGGCTTCCCACTCATAGCGCCCGCCTGACCAACAAGGAGCTGGGCACAGACACATCGACCTTCGGTATGGGCGACCCCTCTTTTGGGTATCGGCTCGAGATATACCGGTCCTCGGCGCCCACCGCGTCGATCATGATCGAAACATTCTACAAAGCGCCGGCCGCTGATGACTCCGCAGGAAACTTTATAGGCGGACCGAATACGTTCACCAACATCATCCTGACGACTGGCACGCCGGATTTCGGTGTGGGCCTTCAAGGCAAGCGTCAGGTGGGCCCTTTTGCAGTCATTCTGGGGGCTCGATACACGCACCGGTTTGCGGCGGCTGTGGGATATCTAATTGAGACGGAGTACCATCAATTTCAGGCCCGTATAAAGCCAGGCGATTTAATCGAATACGATGCGGAATTTTTGCTCCAACTTGGCCCCGTGGCATTGAATAATAAGTGGTTCTTCACTCAACGGATGGAGACCCGAATGGGTACCGCGTCGGACGACCTGTTTGGCGTGGCGAATCTGACCCCAGTGGAGGGTTCGGATGGCGCGTCCATCGATACCCAGTTGGGGGCCTTGGTCAATATTACCCGGGGTGTGGATTTATCCTTCAATGTGCGGAGATCGGTGAGTGGGGAAGACCTTCAGTTCTTTCCGATAGAGCCGCTCCATCCCACTCGAGGAACGACCTACTCCACTGCGCTTGAGCTTCGCTACTAATGAGGACTGGAATGATGCTGAGTCAACTGGTCAAAGTGTACGTCGCTGTACTGTGTTTGATGAGCGTCGTGTTTGGCGGTGAGGCTCAGGCGAAATTTGTATTCAATTACAACCACCCGGACCTGGAGTGGTACACGATCGAGACTGACCATTACATGGTTCACTACCCGGTCAGTAAAAAGGGTAAATCCGAAGGGAACCCTCATGCGTTGACGGCGGAGTGGTCCGCACGGAAGATGGCTAAAGTCGCCGAAGAAATCTGGCCCAAGATGTGTGCCGAATTCAACTACTTTCTAAACGAGAAAGTTCACGTTGTCGTGTTGAATCAAGGGGACCAACTTGAAGGCTTTACGATTCCCTCCTGGGACTGGGTGGAAATTTCAGCCAATCCGGGTGGAATCTTCTATCGTGGCCGTGGCCGGATGGAATGGTTTTCGGATGTGTTCGTCCATGAATTCGCACATGTGGTTTCGCTGAAAGCGAACGCGGCGATGGCTGAAGGGGTCCAAGGTGTCATGCTGAGCGGCCTATACCAGAATGGCATTAACGTCGACGGTACCGGGCAACGCTCGGTCGCGGCGGGTGCCAAAGTGGTATTCGGCGATTCCGAATCGGTCTTTTGGACAGAAGGAGGGGCGGAGTACTGGTCAGACAACACGGGCTACAACTGGTGGACCACGAGTCGAGACCAAAACATACGCATGTCGGTGCTCCAGGACCGGTTGTTGACTTATGACGAGTGGCACACGCGCTTCGGAAAATGGGGCTGGGGCGATAGCGAGCGATACTACCAGCAGGGGTACAACTTCGGCCTTTACCTCCGCCAACGCTTTGGCGACGACACCTATGCTCGTTTTGCCATTGAACACGGTCGACGCTGGCGGTTTGAATGGGTGAATGTGGTCGAAGCCGTGCTGGGAATTTCGGCGCGAGATTTGTATGACGATTGGGTCGAATACATCACCGACCGGTATGAATCTCAATATGCCCAGATCAAGGTGGAAGGCGAAGTCGTAGGGCAAGAGCTCTCATCTGGGCCCGCGGAGTGGGACTTCAAAGATCCCGGTGACCGGGATAAGTTTCACGGTTTGCCCAAATGGCAGCAAGAACGTGCGCGAGAAAGTAGTGGCAAGTACAAATTTGAACCCCGCACATCAGGGGACGGTCGGTGGTGGGGCTATTTGAACTACGCCAGCGTCTATGTGCATGACGGAGCCGACGAAAACTTCTGGAACTTTACGGGGGTCGCTCCATCAGATCCCGCACGGTTGGACCAGCTCAGTTGGAAGAACACGAATTTCTCAGCTGACTTTGAACATGGCTGGGACTTTGTACCTGGAAAGGACGCCTTGGTTCTGACTGGACGGGAGGACCAGAATCGTCAAGACCATCTGTCCCGATTCGGCCTGGGGCCCGAGGTCGATGGGTACAACTGGAAGGACTTGTGGGTTTTTGAGTTCCCTCAGCGTGAGGACCGCGTCGGAAACCGAACAGTCAAAACCATAGCGCCCAAAAAGCCAATGAAATGGCTCAAACCCGCCACTGCCAACAGCATCTATGCGGACGGTACCTTTCGCAAGATTCCCAATACGGCGCGGGGTGTCGACCCGGCCGTGTCGCCGGACGGGAAAACCGTCGCCTTCTTTGAATATACGGACGGCACTCTCAATCTGGCCACTGTACAGATGGACGGTTCGGGTAAGCGATATTTGACCCAGTATAAAGATGGCACTTGGCTACAAGTGGTGGACTGGTCACCTGACGGACAACAGCTGGTCTTGGCGATTTTCCGTAACTACCAGCAGAATCTTTACCTGATGAATAAGGATGGGACGAAGCTCCGACCGATCATGGTGGACGCCTGGGAAGAGTTGGATGCGCACTGGTCGGCCGTCGATGGAAAGATCTATTTTTCGGCGGACCCCACAGGGGTGTTCAACATCTTCAGTTACGACCCGAAAACGGGTGAGTTTCTTCAGATCACCAACGTCGTGGGTGGCGCTCAATCGCCCCAACTGACGCGTAACGGAAACCTCATCTACAGCTACTACACCGCTTTCGGATGGAAGGTGATGGGATTGGCGAAGGACGAGTTTTTAAACAAAGCCGTCGATGATCTATTCGATACCGATTTTGATATGGACCAGGTCCGAGACGGTCTCAGCTTTGAAGAGGACCTGACCTATTTTGCTGAGATGACGAGCCCCTATAAGGCTCACAAGGCGATGATGAGCCCGAGTGGCGTGCCCATGTTCGAGCTGCAGAGCAGCGGCCGATCCGAGATTGGCCTTTCGGGTGGTGGGCAGATCTACGCTCAAGACTATGTAGAGAATCATGTGGCCGTAGGCACGGCCATGTTGGGTGAGGACTCCTATGTGTTGGGACAGTACTACTACCAAGGATGGTACCCGACGTTGAGCCTGGGGGCCTTTCACTACCGTGCCAAGAACGTTCGCGGATTTCTCATTGATGAAGACGACAACCCGGCCACAACGGGCGACCAGAGCGTTTTCGAAGTGAAATCGGCCATGCAGCAAAACCAGATCTACGGAAGTTCGTACATACAGTGGAACGACAACGTTATTTTTGGACTGTCTGGCGAATGGATGAACTACAGGGTCAAGGGGACCACGGACTCCACGTGGGAGCCATATATGCACTCCTATTCGACTCGGGCTTTCTTCAATTTTGAAAACGCCAAAGGCGCGAATGGCCCGAACCCGTCGAGCGGTCGCAGTATTGGGCTCGACCTGACTCATGGCTGGACGAACATCACGTACCCCACATTTGGTGGCGTAGCGATTGATGACGGGGAGGTCCTGGACGCGTACCAATACAACAAGATTGAATGGCGGTGGACAGAGCTTCTGCGGGTGCCGGACTTTGGCTTACCTTTTCTGAGTAAAGAGAAGGGTGTAGGCTCCCACACCCTACAATTTGATATGCAGTTGGGCGTGCTGGATAGGAACGTGGATGTGAATGATGAGTTCCGGGCAGGAGGGCGACATCCTGCCGATGTCGGCTACTCGTCAGTGCAGCCGAATACTCAGTTTGCGGGCTATCCCGGGTGGAGTTTGTCCGGGGAAACGATGGCTATCTTCAATGTGGCCTACCGCTTTCCTCTCAACCGGTATTCCTACACCCGTTGGGGGCCTATGACGGCTCAAGGCGTATGGATGCAGTTTGGCGGCTCGGCCGGCAATCTCTGGTCGTATCGGCCACCCGAAGATCCGTCGGCGTCCTATCGGAGTCAGTACGATGACCGGATTGCCTACAATCCGGGTGATATTCGAAGGGAAATACCGTTCAAAGATGTCGCCTATAAAAATGGCAACCGGATGCTCTATGACGCCTTTGCCGAGGTTCGAATCGCCAGTGTCTTCCGTGAAGGGATGTACTGGAACAGCTTCCTCCGCTTCGCATATGGGTTCAATGATATCCGCGGGTATGATGACGTCGATGGAGACGGGATTTTCGACACCAGCGAGACCGGCGTGGGTGATGAGCTTTCAGCGGAAGTGGAGCCCGCGGGTTGGCGGTTCTATTTAGGCCTCGGTACGGGCTGGTAGGAGACCAAAATGAACATCTTTCGATCGGGCGTGGGTCTTCTATTCATTGCTGGATGTGGCCTGCCTGCTACCCAATCCGACATCAAGATGGTGGGTGTAGGTTTGGACCCCGACGATATTGGGACTGCTCCGACCTATAACGGTGGCCTCGTCGAATACAACTTAGTCGACTTTGCAGGCGCTCAACTGCCTCTCGGGCTGATGGGATTCCTGTCTTATTCACAGTTGGGGCCACAAGGCGCGTTTAGTCCTCCCTATAAATTGGTCGTAGGTAAAGGGTATATTTTTCAGGACGATGCTCTGGCGCCCGACTCGACTATCGGGACACTCGCGAAGCCACCGGATGCTTTGGGTGCTTGCCAAACCCGCTACGAACCCAGGTCCTATGTGGGCGGATTGGTGGATGCAGGGGTGGCCATTAAGTTCCGGACATCCGACGGCACGGGTGGAACCAATATTGTCCGTTCGCCCTATATTTGGCCTACTGATGTTCGGGACGTGAACGCATATTACGTCAATGTCGACACATGGCGGCCGGCGGCCACGAAACGAAAAAGTCGACTATCTGACGACGACTACAACCCGAGTGAGATGGTTTCCACCACCCACCACCTGGCCAATTTTCCGGAAGGCCAGCACGTCGAGATGGATTTCCCAGGAGGAGTGCCCCCCATCGAGTTGAATATGGGATCCATACCGCTTCCCCTTCGGTCTGTGGGTGGCAATCGAAGTGTCGTATTGCCGAGGTCTCCCCAAGGGGTGCGCCTGTCGTGGGATGGTCCGAGATACGATCAGCACGGCCTGGCGATAGCCCCTGGCCATCCAGAATTTCTGATTAATATGTTCGATTCGGAACACGAGGCGAATTCGGGTATTGAGCAGGAAAAATGGGTTCGGGTGGAGGATGGTTATGCCAGCTGTCTTCAGTACCTTCCACATTCCACCATGCCTGCCGATTCCGACGCCTGCCTTAAGCTTCAGGAGGCGCCCACGACTCCAGATGAGTTTGATGCCCTCGGATTGGACTTCGACAAATGGGAACTCAATGGGCAGATGTACACGGGTCCGTGGGAAACCGCAGATCAGCAGGTGGTTTTTGATTGGGTGCCTGAGGACGCAAACAGCCGCGAAAAACTGACCTTGACGGTTCGTTTTTTAGGGCCTGTGGACCGTCAGAACCAATACATGGGCAGCCCCGTTGTGGATGGGACTTCGCCATCTCAAAGCCACACCGACGCGCTGGATTGGCCTGAGTCTGTACAGGAGAGTTGGGAAAAGGGTATCGAAGAGGGCCTGATTCCCGAGGGGACGAGCCTGCCAGAACCGGACCGTGCGGCCATGGCGTGTGATGACGACAGGAGTGGGGACGTCGACGACGCCGGAAAATTGGTCACCTGGAAATTCGACCGGCAGTACGCTGATGAGGATGGATCGACGATTCCGTCTTTACAGGGCGATCCTGCCCACATTCTTTCCGAAGTCAATTGCCGTCTCGACGACCTGTCGGGCCGATTTGTCCTGACACAATCCATGCTGGATAAGGCGATGGATTACGCCACCATGCACGGTGCTGAGGGTGCGGTTTTCTATCTCACCCGGTCGACAGAAACCGATGTCCAGGCACCTCCGGTCCGAGATCGGTACGGCAAGCGGCATGACACCTCTCCGATCAAGGTGGTCAGTCGGGCCATGCAGGTCGGTCGTTTTTGGTATGAGCAATGAGGGCGGAGACGATGAATCATTCTCAATTGCTTTTCCTGAGCCTTCTCGTCGCCTGCCAAGGCGACGGTGACCTGCCTGCCTACTATCAAGGGGGGCCAGCACCAGAGCCGAGCGCCATTTCACAACATGCAGAGGCGGGCAACGTGGGTGGCGATACGGTGGTCATTGTCGGGAATCATTTTGGTGGAGACCGAGATGGCATCACCGTCGTTTTCGGTTCGCAGAATGCCGATATTATCTCTATCGATGATGATGAACTTTCGGTTCGTGTGCCTCAAGGGCCCATCCAAGGTGGCCGGGTCGATGTCATTGTGGCTACCGCTGGGGGTCAAGGTCAGGTCCCGGGCGGATACCTCTACGATGTCGGTGACATGCTGAATGACCAGGTGGGATACATCCTCCTGAACGACCAATGGCAGTCCTGTTACGGGGGTGTGGGCTTAGGTTCGACTGCCGGCTGCAATCAGATCGCCTGGAATGGCTATACCGGACTCGAAGGACGGGCTGCTTTCCTCGATAATATCAAATTTCCGAATCTACACAGCATGTACGTAGGGACCTTTGGTGGTTCGGACATGTCTTGGGGGGAGTGGACGATTCAGACACCCGCCCAGATGGCTGACGCGGTTGAAATGGAGCTGGCGGTTGAAAATATGCTCTACGACGGACTGTTCGGCTTCAAGATTCGGAATACCGCGTGGGATGACAGTGAACTCCGGAAAGACGCGGACCAATATTGGTGTAGCCAAATCAATCAGTTCGATCGGTATCGGTTCAGCGGCGGTGTCATCGGGGGTGAATATGTGGCCCCGTACGAAGTGACGGGCGAAGGGCAGGTGAGTTCACCCGCGATGGGAACATCCCTTTTGGAGGACATGAGCGATCTGGACGAGACCTGCTCTGCGCCCGGCCAAAGGGAGTACGATCGATCGATTTTGGCCTTCTGCGAGACCCATGAAGAAGAAACCCCGCGGTCCTATATGTATAAAGCCGAATGGCCTGTGGGCGAAAACTTCATGGGAGATGGTTTTTCAGGCGGCTCGGAGGGGTCCAACTATTTTTCCAGTGGTGACAGTTCAGAGATAGAGGTCGACATTCCCAGTTTGGGCCTGAATGCCGATTTACGGTTTCCGCCTAGCCTCGAGGTTTACGGCAGTTCGGGTTTTCGGACGGGCGGCCAGGAGCGCCTGTGGGGGCTCGGGCAGTGGGCCACGTGTGAGGATTCGGATGGGGATGGTTCGTTTAAGCTTTCGGACTCGGCAGGGACGCTGGAATGGGAGCCCTATTCGGTCGAGGCATCTTCCCTTACCGACCCCGAAGACCATGTGAATGTTCGTGGTGCCCGCAGCTATGTTCGGGTCTCCTTGAACGCGCTGGACTTTGGGTGGTTGGGAAATATGGGCATGTCGATGCGGGCGTCCATCACCGTACCCGACGATCACAATTACAATCCCGAAACCGGGCGGTCCTCGATAGAAGTACCTGCTTGGGTACTGTACGAATTTCCGTCGAAAGAGGCTCTATGGGGTCAGGTTAGCGATAACGGCCTGGGGGGTTCAGAAACATTTCTTTGGGGTCAACCCTTAGAGGCCGACTATGGGTACCTCTTTGTACAAATCGACAGGGTGACTGAATATGCCGTCGCCTCATCGGTGCTTGGTGGCGATGTCATCGTGGCTCATGCATCTGGCGATATCGGTTTGATGGGATGGGAAAATCCGGTTCTCGAGCCCGATGACTGCGGCGATTGCAGTGACAATGACGGCGATGGTTGGATTGACGGAGATGATCCTGACTGTCGAAGTGGGCGCGCCGAAGACAACAACTCCTATGGTGATCACTCTTGCAATGACGGGATCGACAATGACCTGGATGGACAGGTGGATTCGAGGGATTCGGATTGTTTGAGTGGGGACGACCAGGAAGGATCCGATGACGAAGTCGACCCAGATGACGATTCATCCGATACCATCGACGATTCGGGCGATGTGCCCGAGCCCCGTGAAGAGGGCGAGGAATCGGGAGACACCGGCGATATTGACGCGGGTGGTTTGGATAGCGGCGAGTTCAGCGAGCCAGACAGTCCATAGTGAGATACACCTGAACCATGGGTGGAATCGCCCATGTCTTGGATCTAACTTTTCAGTTCATTGAAATTCCACCACGTTGAAGGGTTGACGCTGGTGTGCGCTCGGTATAGTTGGCAACGGTCATTTCGGTGGCTGCCCTAGGTAGGGGCTTGTAGCTCAGCTGGTTAGAG
>Ga0163180_10000177_pt1 | contig 35776 bp, 70 predicted proteins | sample AtlANTMetagenome_2_FD_109647 | JGI IMG/M metagenome (GOLD analysis project Ga0163180, IMG submission 109647) | Marine eukaryotic phytoplankton communities from the Atlantic Ocean - Atlantic ANT 4 Metagenome | ecosystem: Environmental > Aquatic > Marine > Oceanic | place: North Atlantic Ocean...
AATGACAAAGATTACGGCACTAATCCATGCGCTGAGATTGCTCTTCGCCCATATCAGTTTTGTAATTTAGTTGAAGTAAACGTATCTAATATTGAATCACAAGAAGACTATGAGAATCGTTCGCGCGCTGCCTCTTTCATAGCAACGTTGCAAGCGGGGTACACAGATTTCCACTATCTAAGAGATGTCTGGAGAAGAACAACAGAAAAAGAAGCTCTCATTGGTGTTAGTATGACAGGAATCGCGTCAGGAAAAGTTTTAGATTTAGATATGTCTTCTGCCGCAAAGCTTGTAAAGAAAGAGAATAAAAGAGTAGCAGAACTAATAGGTATAAATTCATCAGCGCGCTGCACGACTGTTAAGCCAGCCGGCACCACGTCTTTGGTGCTGGGAACGTCCAGTGGTATACACGCATGGCATAGTGATCACTACATCAGAAGAATAAGAGTCGGGAAAAACGAGGCTATTTACAGTCACCTTGTAAAAAATCATCCTGAATTAATCGAAGATGAATATTTTAGACCTCATGACACAGCTATTATTTCAATACCCCAGAAAGCACCTGCCTGTGCTATAATGAGAACAGAATCAGCACTGCAATTATTGAGAAGAGTGAAATCTGTCAGCAATCTTTGGGTTAAACCTGGCCATCGATCAGGACAAAATAGTCACAACGTGTCCGCAACAATATCTGTTAAAGAAGCTGAGTGGATTGACGTTGGAGAGTGGATGTGGGACAATAGAGATTGTTATAACGGTCTGTCAGTGTTACCATATGACGAACACACTTATAAGCAAGCTCCTTTCGAGGACTGCTCTACAGAGACTTATGAAAAGATGTTTGAAAATTTAACTAAAGTTGATTTATCTAGTATTATAGAAGAAGACGACAATACTGATCTAAAGGGAGAACTAGCCTGCGCCGGCGGCGCATGTGAAATAACGTAATGGAAGTAGTACCAGTTAATAGATTTATTTCGATTGAGCCAATTGTAGAGGAAGAAGAAAGCAATGACGCGCCTATCTTGGTGCCTGATAACTTTAGACCAAAGACTTTACACGGCACAGCCAAAGTTTTAGGCGTCGCAAGTGATTGTAATATTATGATCGGCCGCGGCGACCGAGTTATCGTAGATAATTCTATGATTCAAGAGATAAACGTTGGAGAAGAGACTACATATTTAATTCTTGAAAATCATATTCTTTGTGTCTTAGAGGATTAATATCATGGGCTCTATATTATTATTAATCGCGGCGAGCTTTGTCGCGACAGCGGATTTTTGTGAGCAAGATGCTCTAAACTATGATAACATTGTGTCCGTTGCAATGAAGAATTGCAAAAATGCTAGGCCTGAAAATATTGATCCAGAGTTGTTATGGTCTTTGGTTGAGGTAGAGAGGAAATATGATGTCCCCTACGAACTTCGCGGTATGATATTGGCTGCAGCTTGTATGGAGTCTGGCTATAATCCAGAGGCTAAAGGCGACAGAAAGTTCAGCAAGAATAAAAAGAAACCAATGGCGATAGGCATCTTGCAGCAGTGGCCGATATACGAGAGGGCATATGGCGCAGTAAGAACCGATCCGGTGTCCGCCGCTGATACTTGGATGAGGCACATCGTGAAAATGTTACCAAAAGTTAAAAAACAGTGCAAGTACCGTACTGAAAGGCGACAATGGATTGCCGCTTGGGTTACAGGAATTAGGTACAAAAAGCCCGGTGGTCGTTGTAAGGAAACACCAAAACACTTAAAATTACTAAACCGCTGGCACCGTGAAGCGAGAAGAAGATCCTGTGCAGAAGACGGATGTTAAGATAAAAGATCATATATATGATTATGAACAAGTTGTTATTGGAGGTGATTTAAATGCTATCTTATACGCATACAAAACGAATAGTGTACTCATCTGTAATACTCATGGCTGCACTTTTCCTTTCGACAAAACCGATCATGACATTACTCTGGGGACCCTAGACTTTCCAAAAGGAAGTTATATAAGAGATATCAGGAACATTCTTATTTATGATATGTCCCTGCAGGGTAGAGTGCCATATGGCGATACCGCAGCCTCCCTGACCATAGACCAAACCGAAAACAAAATCTCGGTTTTTAAAAATTTTTCCCGGGTCAATTTTTCCAGATTTTCGAACTTGAGAATATTCGACCTCAGTAACATTAATGGTATTGAATATGATCCTGTCACTGTAGTTGGCAATAGAGTTTTTGATTGGTTTGACGTTAGATCTGGTATGAAGCATAAATATGATGCCCTAACTGATGAATCTAATTTTTGTAGAAACATACATTTTTATTTATCTTGGAGAATTGATGGAAACCGTGATAAAAAAGATCTTGTTTGCGAGTCGTGGCTAAATGATGAACAATTGCGCGATATAGACTACTCCGACTCTATTTCTAGATTGAAGGTCATAAAAATGATGCAACAGGCAGGAATAAAAGGAACTGGAAACGGCCAGGGTAGATGGCTGCCAATAAAAATAGAATTGTGGAAAAGAGAGATATTTCCGGTTATTGAGTTTGATTATTTTGAAAAAGATAATATTGTTATTGACAACCGTACCGTAGAAGATGTATTATTGGAAGGATGAGTGGATTTCATCTAGCCGGTATTGTTCCTGTCGCAGGACAGCCTTTTAACTATAATATGCCTTGGCACGATTGTATGATGCCTCTAGCACCTGATTATCTGGCTGTAGAGAGGAGTGTCTTAGAATGTGCATATGCGGGTTGTGAGACAATATGGGTTATTTGTAATGACGATATGCAACCTTTAATAAGGTATCGTTTGGGCGACTATGTGCAAGACCCAATTTGGGCTTTTAGAAAATATGATAGAAACATATCTGAAAGTCAAAAAATCATTCCGATATATTATGTGCCTATCCATCCACGCGATCGTGCAAAGAGAGATTGTTTGGGCTGGAGCGTCTTGTACGGCTCTTATATGTCTTGGAAAATATCTAGAGGCATGAGTAAGTGGCTGGCGCCCAACAAGTATTATGTATCTTTTCCATATGGTGTTTATAAAGTTTCTTTTTTGAGAGAACACAGAAGAGAAATATCTTCAGATAAAACATTCTTGTTGACAAATAATGGAAAAAGTATAATAGATGGTGAGTATCTTGGATTTACAACAGATTTTGAAGAAACTAAAAGATTGACCAAATATCTAAAGTATGAAGCAACAGAAAATTATGCCCACGGCCCAAAAAACTTTAGCTTAAAAGAAGTATTTGAAACAATAGACTTCAAAGACCCAGAGATAATAGAAATCGACTACTATTGGAATATAGACAGCTGGGACAATTATTCAAAATATATCTCAGAAATTGATGGTAAAATCCAGCGTCCATCGAAGAACATTCTAAATTATCATGAATTTAATAAAATAGGAGTGGATTCATAGACTTAAGATGCTATTTATGTAGAGGTGTGAATTATGGAATATTCGAGAAATGATTTAAAGAAATTTATTAAAGGTGTCCTAAATGAAAAAAAGGAAACTTTTCTATTACACGAAAACGAAGGGCCTTGTTGGGCTTCAATAATGGATTCTCTAACAAATCTACAAAGAGAAGATCCGCAAGCTTTTAAAAACTTGATTACTTCTCTCAGCAATGCTTACGCCCAATATGTTGGTTCATATACACCAGAATGTGAGCCAGCCCACGGCTCAGCCGCTAGTTTATTGTGGGGTAAACAAGGCCAACGCGATCGTGCGCAGTTCGCGGACTTGGCTAGTAGACTACCGGGTGGCAAGAATATATCGATGACTCCAAAAAAACCCAGAGTCACCAAAACCATGGAAGAAAACTATGATTACCCAGAAGGCGGTAAAACAGTTAGGGGAGAACCTCATTATCTTCCTGGCGAAGAACCTATAAACGTTGGCAAAAATGTAGTAGCTGACGATGATGCAGGTAAAATATTAAGCACAATTGATGCTGTTATCGAGATGGACGTTGAAGACTACCAATCACAAGGATATGATTATGAGGAAGCTCTTCAATTAGCTCGCGAAGATGCAGCGCAGACTTTAGAGATAGTTTTAAACGATCTAGACAATAACTGAGGATGTAATGATAAAGAACGTCTTGGATACGGTGGGCTTCACACCGTTGATACAGCTAGATGATATGCTGTATGCAAAATTTGAAGCTTTTAACCCCACTGGCTCCATAAAAGACAGGATGGTACATTACATTTTGAAAAGCTCAAAAGCTAGAGGAAAACTAAAAGACGGCGATACGATAATTGAAGCGTCTTCTGGTAACACTGGCATTTCTATCTCTATGATGGGCTCTGTTATGGGTCACAATGTTATCATTATAATGCCAAAAAATATGAGCAATGAACGTAAACAAATGATCCGGCTCTTCGGAGCAGAGATAATAGAAGTAGGCGTCAATGATTTTAAGGGCGCGATTGCCCTAAGAGATCAAATGTTGCAAGAAAACGAAGATTATTTCTCTCTGCAACAATTTAGTAATCAATTAAACATTGATTGCCACAGGGAAACGACGGCACAAGAAATAATTTATCAGCTAATGAATGATCGGGGAGACAAAAGAATATCTGCTTTTGTTTCGGGCGCAGGCACGGGTGGTACTATTATGGGTATCAGCAAAAGACTAAACAGTATGAAAATGGGAACTAAGATAATTTTGGTTACGCCCTATGAGTCAGCCCAAGAACACGGAATTCAAGGCATCGGCGACGGCGGAGATTATCTTGTCGATAGAAAACAAGTAAATCAAGTTGTCAAAATTAAAACTCTCGATGCAACAGAAAGAGCCAAGAGGCTGGCTAGAGAAAAAGGTTTGCTGGTCGGCATTAGCTCAGGCGCAAATGTTTTGGCAGCAGAACAGTGGATAAAAGAAAACAATCCAACGTTGCCAGTCGTAACAATCTTGCCGGATCGTGGCGAGCGGTATTTAAGTTTATTTTAATCTTGACTTTTTTCGCTAGCTGCGGTATATTAGTTATACACTATGATTTGGAGGTGAAGTATGTCTGAGAAGACAAAAGACGAGCACGTCATCGAGTTTATTAAATCTTTCAAAGAGGTCGAAGACCAGATGGAGCCATTTAAAGAGCACAAGAGAGATTTGAGAAAGAATTATGTAGAAAACTCTTGGCTTACAAAAGATGAGATACGAGACGCCATCCGCGCCTATAGAATGATCTCTAAAGATGAGGATTTTGATCAGCTACATGTAATTTATGATAAGATTATGAAGTCTTTTCGAGGTGTTAAATGACAGAGCGAGTTGAAAGCAAGATTCCGTTTGTCGGCCTACACGCCCACAGTGTAGCCGGCTCTCCTTTTGATGGATTTGGATATCCCAACGAACATATGGACTTTGCATATGCGAATGGGTGCGATGCCCTAGCATTGACTGACCATGGCAATATGAATGGCTTCTCTCACCAGCTTCTGCATTTAAAGAAGATGAGAGAAGCAGGTAAAGACTTTAAGGCGATCTTTGGTGTTGAAGCTTATTTTACCACATCAGTAAAAGAATGGAAAGAAGCATATGAAAACGCGAAAAATGATAAAAAGTCAGCGAAGACCCTTGAGAAAAACGACACAAAGATGTCAATCGAAAACGAAGGGGCTTCAAAACAAAGCAACGGTATCCTCAAAAGAAGGCGGCACCTTGTACTACTCGCCCAGAACCAAACTGGTCTCAACAATATCTTCAAGATGGTATCGGAATCGTACCAGGGAGACAATTACTATCGGTACCCGCGCGTCGACTATGAATTACTTAAGAAATATGGAGAAGGAGTCATCGCTAGCTCCGCATGTCTTGGTGGAGTATACGCTGGAAACTATTGGGAGAATAGGGATGAAGGCGAAGATGCTGTGCTTGAAGCTATGCGAGAGACTACCCGTAATATGGTAGATATCTTTGGTGACAGGTGGTTCGGTGAAATTCAATGGAACAATATTCCAGAGCAACACGAGTTAAACCAGTATGTCATCAAGATGCATGAAGAGTTCGGTATCAATTTGGTATCGACTGCCGACAGTCACTATCCTAATCCCACGGCCTGGAAAGATAGAGAGCTTTACAAGCGCCTAGGTTGGATTGGCCGTAGCCGCCCAGAGTGGATGACTGACGAGCTTCCTATCGATGTCGATGAGATTGGGTATGAGCTATATCCAAAGAACGGTGATCAGATGTGGGAAAGCTACAAGAAGTATTCCGAGGGTCATGATTATGACGATGATGTTGTTTTTAAATCAATAACAAACACCCATCATATTGCGCATGAACTAATCGAAGAGTTTGATCCTGACACGGAAGTCAGATTGCCTGGGTTTGTTGTACCGCCAGACTCAACAGCAGATGAAACTCTACGCAAGTTTTGTTTTGAGGGACTCAAAAGCATGGGTCTATATACCAGAAAGGATTATGTGGAGAGACTTGAAACAGAGATCGACGTAATTGAAGACAGAGGATTTAGCAAGTACTTTTTGACAATGAAGGCGGTTGCTGACAAATCAAATGAAGTTATGCTCACAGGTCCTGGTCGAGGCTCTGCGGCTGGCTCTCTTGTTGCTTATGTGTTGGGGATTACACAAGTTGACCCGATAAAGTATGGACTTCTATTTGAGAGATTCCTTCGCAAAGATGCCACAGACTATCCGGATATTGACTTTGATGTTGCTGAGCCAATGGAGATTAAAGAGTATTTGATGGAAGAGTGGGGCAGAACAACAGTTGTTCCGATCTCTAACTTTAACACTCTACAACTTCGTTCTCTTATTAAAGATATTTCAAAGTTTTACAACGTTCCGTTTGTCGAGGCCAACTCGGTAACTTCTAGAATGATTCATGAGGCCACGCCCATGGCCAAGCAACGCCATGGGATTAAATCTGGTGTTTATGTTCCGACATTTGAAGAAGTCATGGAATTTTCAGTAAGCTTGCAGAGCTTCTTTAATAAGTATCCTGATATCAAGACACACGTTGAAGCTTTGTATGGGCAGGTCCGTGCAGTCAGCAGGCATGCCGGTGGTGTTGTTATTGGAGAGGAATTGGATAGGCACATGCCTCTTATCCAGTCAGGTGGTGTCTTGCAGACTCCATGGTCAGAAGGCCAGAACGTCAGGCACCTTGAACCTCTTGGCTTTATCAAGTTTGATGTTTTAGGCCTTTCGACTCTTCGCATGATCGAGGGCGCGATCGGGCATATCCTAACGAGGCATCATGGTGTAGAATCTCCAACCTTTGAACAGATCAAGAAGTTCTATAACGAGAAGCTCCACCCAGATGTCTTAGACCTTAATGATAATGATATCTACAAGAATATCTTTCAAGCAGGAAAGTTCGCAGGAATATTCCAGTTTACTCAAAAAGGAGCACAAAACTTCTGTAAGCGCGCTGAGCCAGATAACATTATTGACCTTTCTGCAATCACAAGTATTTACAGGCCAGGACCTTTGGGTGCTGATGTTGACAAACTTTATGTGAGAGCGAAGAAAAGCCCAGAAGATATCAGCTATGTTCATCCGATTGTAGAGAAGGTTACAAAGGAAACTTACGGCTTCCTTATTTTCCAAGAGCAGATCGCTATATTGGCTCACAAGCTTGGAAAAGATATCTCTCTTGACGAAGCTAATCTTCTGCGCAAGCTGCTTACAAAGAAAGGTACCGGCAAGGGCGCACGAGATAAGAGAAAGATTGAGACAAAGTTTGTTGAGGGATGTAAAGAAAAGGGAATCGACGAGACAACAGCAAATCAGCTATGGCAGAAGTTCGAATACTTCTCCGGATATGGCTTCAACAAGTCTCATGCTGTCTCTTATAGTATTCTTAGCGTGCAATGCGCATGGCTTCTAAATTACTATCCTGCGGAATGGATGGCTGCTTTCCTTGACAAAGAGCCTGAAGGAAGAAAGGAAGAAGCTATCAATATCGCCAAGCAGGCTGGTTTTGATATTAGAGATCTAGATGTTAATACTTCTGGAGTTCAGTGGGAAATCAGCGAAGATGGAACAACTCTTATCCAACCTTTGACTTCTATTAAAGGATTGGGAGATTCAGCTACAGAGCAGATTCTTAAGAATCGCCCTTTTAATGATATAGATGATTTCCTATTTAACGAGAACGTTGTTTATTCTAAGTTAAACAAAAAAGCATTGGACGTTCTATGTCGTTCGGGAGCTTTAGATTCATTTATCGACGATAGATTTACAGGGGCCAAACACTTTTGGACTTCTGTCGCAGTCGAGAGACCAAAGAATCCAAAGAAGTTTAAAGAAAACATAGAAGAGTACGCTCCAGAAGGTAATTTTACAGAAGAAGAGAAGATTGAATATATTTCTTCACTAACTGGCATTTTTCCTATTGACATGGTGGTCGATAAAGATGTACAATCTAAGTTGAATGATTATTGTGTTCCTCCTATTGGAGAGTGGGATAACGAGTTGGGCGTTGCCTGGTTTATTCCGAGAGAAGTAATCAAGAAAAAAACAAAGAACGGAAAGCTTTATTGGATTGTTAGGGTGATTGACGCAACTTCAACGATGACAAGCATTAAATGTTGGGGCGTCAGAGATACTGACCAGCTACACTTAAACAGGCCATACATGGGCAAGCTTGACTATAGCGAGCAGTGGGGCTTTTCAACGAGGTCAACGTACCACAACTTCAGGTTATTGGGATAATGGGAAGCTTAAAAAGAAAGATGGCTCGCAGTAAACAAAAGAGAGCCAAAAAAGATCTAAAGCAAAAGATAGGCTTGTTCGATAAACTCGAAGATGAATGTTTGACTTGCCAGAAACCTTTTGACAAAACTTCAAAGGAACACGCACAAAGTTGGTTTGTAGCTGTTAGGAAGCAAGAGGGCAAAGTTAATTTATATTGTCCAGAGTGTTGGAACAGAGCACAAGAGATCATTAAAGACTACGGAGAAAAACTTAATGAAAGAAAGAATTAAAAGATTTTTATCAGACCTATGGTATTGCTTGGTGGTTATTACACTAATAACAGTATTATCTGTGCCGCTCGTATTGCCATTAGTAACCGCGTTCCATCCGCTACTTGTTGTGCCATACTATGGAACCCTATGGTGGATTGCAGGAATGCATTTCTTAACAAGAAAGCATCTTTCAATAAAAAAAAGAAAGAAGTGTTGCCCGTCAAAAAAATCAGTAAAGGAGTTTCATGATGATTTTGGAGTATAGCCTACGTGAAGGGGCTAAGAAGCCGGATAGAGCTAATCCTAGCGATGCTGGACTAGATGTGTTTTATTGTCCTAAAGATCCTAGCGTGTCAGCGGTTACGATCAATCCAGGCGAGAATCACCTTTTGCCAACTGGCCTAAGTTTCGGTATCCCACACGGATATATGTTACAAGTCTGTAATCGTTCGAGCATGGGAGCAAAGAAGTCTCTAGTTGTTGGCGCACATATTGTTGATAGCGGATACGATGGAGAAGTTTTCATTGATCTACATAATATAGGAAAAGAAACACAACACGTCGTAACAGGAGACAAGATAGCTCAGTTAGTTTTAGTTCCTGTTGTACATTTTCGTGCTAAAAGTGTTGACGACGAATCAGATGGCTTGTATAAAACACCCATAACTATATCGGGCAGAGGCGCCGGAGCGTTGGGTTCAACAAACAGCAAAACAAGTAAATCAGCCGTCGATGATGCAAAATTGACAGAAGTATTAAAAGACTGGCTGCCAAACGGTTTTTGATATGAAAAAGAAAGAGACAGTAGATCATCCAGATCATTATAATAAAGGTATTGAAGTGATAGATTTTATAGATTCCTGGGATATGGATTTCAATACTGGAAATGCTATCAAGTATTTGTCGCGACACAAATACAAAAATAAACCGCTAGAAGATTTACAAAAAGCCAAGTGGTATATTGAGAGATTAATAGATAACCTAGAGAAGAGCAACAATGAATAACTTTGATATTAAAGATTCTTTATCTTTTGATGATGTATTGTTAACACCAAAATATAGTGACATTACGAGCAGAAGCCAAGTAGATATTTCAAACTATCTAGATGACGAACTGCTTTTTGATTTTCCTATAATATCTAGCCCGATGGATACGGTCACGGAAGATCGTATGGCAATTGCAATGGCTAACGCCGGCGGCTTTGGGGTAGTACATAGGTACAACACCATCGAGGAACAGGTCAATATCTTATCTAAGATTGAGGGTACTCGCGCCGCAGCTATCGGCATGACTGGAGATTGCATCGAGAGAGCTACGCATTTATATAACACTTGTAATGTAGATATACTTTGTATCGATGTAGCCCACGGCCACCACTCTATGATGAAGAGCTGTCTCCTAGAGCTTAAACAAAGGTTTGGAGATGATGTACACATTATGGCTGGCAACGTCGCAACCCTTGAAGCCTTCGACGCTCTTTCTTCTTGGGGTGCAGATAGTATTAGGGTTGGTATCGGCGGTGGCAGTATATGCTCGACCAGACTTGTATCAGGCCATGGCGTACCCACTTTTCAAAGTCTTTTGGATTGTTCACAGACTACTTATGACACCACAATAATCGCAGATGGAGGGATAAAGACCTCTGGCGACGTGGTTAAAGCTTTTGCTGCAGGCGCAGACTTTGTTATGGTCGGCTCACTTCTGTCAGCAACCAGCGAAACACCAGGAGAGGTATTTAACAGTGCAGAGGGTAAACAATACAAGGTTTATCGTGGCATGGCTTCGTCAGCAGCGCAAAAAGACTGGAGAGGTAAGTCCTCCTCCCCAGAAGGAATCTCAACCACGATCCCATACAAAGGAAAAACGCACAACATCTTGAGAGATCTCAAGGGCGGCGTGCAGAGCGGGTTTTCTTATTCCGGAGCAAGAAGTTTCGAAGAATTCCAAGCTAAATCTTCTTTTATCAAACAAACTAGTGCAGGACAATCAGAGAGCTTCACACACATCTTGACGAGAAAGAAGTGATGCCCAAAGAGAAACCTCCGATACCTGATCCTAGACAAAGAAAAAAGATCACTTTTTATGAAAATGAAAAGACACAAGCTGATCTGAGGATAAGACTGAAGTACGATAACATGAATCAGTCGGAGTTTTTTAGAGCTTTGATATCTGGATATTTGAGCCAGGATGATCGTATTATAAGTTTCCTAGAAGAATATAAAGAAAAGTATGAAATCCAAGGAAAGCCGAAAAGAAGAAAGTCGAGAATCTTAAGACAAAAAGGTAAGGAAACAAAAACAAAGTTTGCGCTCGACGAAGATATGATAGAAAGTATATTTGATTTAATAGAAAAGGAACACCCAGAGCTATGAAGTGCTTAGAAGATTGCCGGATTAAAAACTTGCCATGCAGACAAAAAGATTGCAGGTTATGGATAGATTATAAAAAAGATTTAAATTGTATACACGAGGCAACTAAAAAGAATGGGCCGATGACTTTAAGAGAGACCGCCAAAAGATTGAACATTAGTTTTGTCAGGGTTAAGCAGATCGAAGACGAAGCAAAGAGAAAACTGCATAGAATTCTTAAAAAATAAATTGCATTTAAACATTTATAACACTATTTATTTTAGAAACGACTACTTTAACGAGGAGAAGTCATAATGAAGAAGCGTTTACTTAACGAATCAGCTGTTCGCAAAATGATGAAGTTGGCGAATATCGAAGCACTCACAGAAAATTTTCTTGATGAGACAAATGAGTTGGAAGAAACTCAAGAAGTTAACGAAGAAGAAGTTAACGAAGAGGAAGTTACCGAGGACGTAGCAGAAGAAGGCATGGGCGCCGTCTATGATAGAGACGACGAGCCTATGGACGATGATGCTCCTATGGGTGACCTGCCATTAGACGACGAGCCTATGGGTGACGAGCCTATGGGCGACGACGCCGAGGCAGACGCTGGCCCAACAGTATCAATTGACGTTGAGAAGTTGGTTTCTGATATTGTTGCTGCCCTCAACGCTCAGGGCGCAGACGTATCAGTCGACGACGGTGCTCCTGCGGACGACGCGCCTCTAGATGACGCTCCCATGGATGACGCTCCCATGGATGACGCTCCTCTAGGCGACGATCCTATGGAAGAAGAGTTTGTCGCAGAAGAAACTGTCAGCGAAGATGAAACTCTAGAAGAAGAGGCCGTAGAGGAGGATCTTGTCAACGAGATCACTCGTCGCGTAGCTCAAAGAATTCTTCAAAACGCTTCAAACTAAAAGAGACTGGCACAAATAAAAAAGCCAAATAATTATGCCCGTCCTTGACGGGCTTTTTATTTTGTGGTATAATAAACCCAGGGAGGGTTTATGATTGGAGAAATGAACGTCTTAGAAAGCGGCCTCTGGTTTTTTGCCGGCGCTATTTGCTATCGTTTTTTCAGTGTTTTGTTAGGTAACGCGTATGCTATATTGATGGCCCAGGAAACTATCAAAAATTCCTTAAGGCTCTTGATGCTCACTGAAGCAAGTTTTAAATTAATTCAAGAGATGAAATATGATGCTATAGACTCATCAAATTATTCTCTAGAAGAGATTAACAAAATGAAAGAAGTTGATAAAATACTATTATCGACATGGCAAAATTTATCAATATCAAATTTAATCTACTCTTCTCCAAAGTTTTTTCGAGGTGCAATAAGTTTTACAAACTGGAGAGAAGCCAGACAACAATACAGAGAGTGGTATAAAAATGACTAAAAAAGATCAAGAGGCTAAAGAAGAGGTACCGCAAGAAGAGGTGATGCAAGAAGAGGCTCCAATAATCTTTAATATACCTGGCTTGGGCGAGCCCGAGGCTGACAAACACAAAACAAGGATGGTAACTCTGTATGGTGATATAGACCAAGAGAAAGCTTCCGATGTTATATCAGGCTTGTATTACCTTAGAGACTCCGGAATAACAATTGTAGAGGACGCTGAACTGTTCGACCCTTTTTCCATGCTCATATCGACATGGGGTGGATCCGCTTTGGATATGTTCGCTATTTATGATACCATGAGAATTATTAAAAGTGAGTGTGAGATACACACGATGGGCATGGGCAAAGTTATGTCGGCAGGTGTTTTGTTGCTAGCCGGCGGAACCAAGGGGAAAAGAAAGATTGGAGCAAATTGTAGAGTGATGCTCCACGGAGTTGTTTCTGGACAGTCTGGGCATATTCATGATATAGAGAATGAGATGGAAGAAGCTAGATGGATTCAGAGAAGGTACATAAAAGCTCTAAGCGAAGAGACAGATATGACACAAAAATATATCAAAAAACTGATGGATAGGAAAATTAATGTTTATCTCGATGCTAAGGAAGCTGTTGAATTGGGAATTGCAGATGAAATTGTATAAAATATTGTATAACAGAAGGTCAGCCAAAAAACATGGCTGGACACCAACATGGTTTGGAGCAACTAAGTTTGATTCTTACTTAGTAGAAAGAGTTATGGAATTTCAGAGAATCCATGACTTGAAATCAGATGGTCTCGTCGGGCCAATAACTTTTAGAAGAGTTTTTACAAATAGAGAAGCTTTTCCTATCTCTGATAAAAGAATATTGTGCAACGGAACAATGATCCCTATCAAATGGGATAAGGTCAAAACGAGCCTGCTAAAAGAAGGAACATACAAAAAGGTAAACACAAGAAGAAAACCTTCTATGGTGGTCACTCATTGGGACGCTTGTTTATCAGCGACTTCTTGTAAAAGAATTCTAGAGAGAAGAGGTATTTCCACACACTTCGTTATCGATAATGATGGCACGATCGTGCAACTGGCTGACTGCAATGATATTGCTTGGCATGCCGGCAACAGAAAGGTTAATAGTGTTTCGATTGGTATTGATTTCAGCAATGCATATTATACTAAATATCAAAGCACTTACATCAGGAATGGCCTAGGCGAACGCCCGGTATTAACGGACAGTGTTGTTCATGGGGTAAAACTTAAGCCGCATCTAGGATATTATCCTGCACAAATTTTAGCTTATAAAGCTTTGCTGCAGTTTTTAAACGAGACATACGGTATATTATTAGAATGTCCTTTGGATGAAGATGGGAATCTAAAAACAAAGGTTCACAAATCAGCAGTTAAAGGTACATTTAGTGGTGTAGTTTGCCATTATCATTTAACTCGTGGTAAGATTGATACCGCTGGCTTAAAATTAAAAAAAATACTTAAAGAAATTAATATTCTCCCTATCGGTTCTTTGGACTAATTATTAATATGAATGATATCGACAAGTTAATCAATAAACACTATGAAAGCAACTTCTCTTTTGAGTCTTTACTTGGCCTCATAAACGAGCAGCTGGAAGGCTTGACTTTACTAGAGGGTAAAAAAAGTAAAAAGCGCATGCTTCTTGAAGAACTTCAAGAGAAGATTATCAAGTTCCCTAAAATTAAAATCACAGAAAGATGGGGAGAAAAGCATAACGAAGACCGAGAGATCTTTGAAGACTTAATGCGTCAGGTCCGAGGCGAAACTGTCGCAGATAAAATTGCTAGTGTTAATGAATTTTTGGCGTATAAGAAAAACCTATCTGTTGCTGAAATTTTATCAAATCTAATGTTTGTTGAGATCTTCTCTACAATCATTGAAGAGTTTAATGCTTCAACCGCAGGATTCTTATTTGAAGCATTCTTAGCAGGATTGTTTGCTGGTGAGCAGATCGCAGATCCAGAACAGGTTGGTGCAAAAGCCGGATCGCTCCCTATTGAAGACGTTACTCTCGCTATCAGACAAAAAGACCAACCGGTTGAAGAGATCGTACCTTATAGCCTTAAGGTGCTGAGCCCAACTGTGGATCTAAAAGGTAGTTTCGTAAACTTGGTTGATTACTTTGCTAGTGGCAGGCAAGACAACATTGTTTATCTTGTTGTTACAAAGCTAGGTCAAGGCACCCTGGCGTTCAACGAGTTCACAATCACTCAAGATAACTTCTTAGATTATATTGGTCACGAGAAATATGAAAAACAAAAAGTTTTCGAACCGATAGAATTTTCTCCTAGAGACATGCTGCAGCCCAAAGTTACGAAGGCTCGCGGCGAGGAGTATGTCTTGACAAAGGCGTGGCTAAAATCAAATCAAATATCATCAGTCACCACTAAAGACGGAAAGCCACTAGAGGGAAATTTGCTAGATCCTGAACAAGCTTATATAGCAAATCAATGGCAGGGAGATTACCAGATGGTTCCTGTCGGTGGTATGACAGCTAATGCCAAGAAACTATATGGTGATGAGAAAGTATTCAAAAAACTTTTGGGCTCTAAAGAGAATCCAAACTTTTGGGAAATGCTAAAATCAACTAAAGGGTATATGAATAACGAGCAGTTTCATATATCTCCAGGCAACGTACGTGGCCGTTCAGAAATGATAGGCCGGCTAGACTTGCACCCCCCGAAGCTAATTAAAGTTGCCAACCATTATGCCGTTGATCTCGGCCGAGGGTTGGTTGATCTTTATAATGCTGTTGCAAGTTTATCAGTAAATATTAACAAATACTTTATTGGAAGTGATAAAATCGCTGGACGCTCCGCTATCCAGGACGCGCAGACGATTAAAAGCGAATCAGAAAACTTAATTAAAGTCGAAGAAAATTAATTAATCTATTGACTTTACATTGATTCGTTGTTATTATATACTGTATCAAACAAAGGAATAATTATGCCTAAGCATTATGAATCTGGCCGCGATCTTCAAGAGAGAATCTTGGAGGGAGTTAATATTTTAGCTGACAATGTTGCTTCAACTTTGGGTCCGCGCGGAAGAAATGTCCTGCTTTATAAAGTTGGCGCTCCTAATCCTATCGTAACAAAAGACGGCGTTACCGTCGCTAAGTTTGTTGACTTGGAAGATCCGGTACAAAATGTTGGCGCGCAAATTGTCAAACAAGCAGCATCACAAACCAATACCAATGCAGGCGATGGCACTACCACTGCCACAGTTCTTACGAGAGAGATTCTATCACAAGCGCAGAAGCATCTAATCGCCGGCTCCTCACCAGTTGAGCTTAAGCGTGGCATGGACAAAGCTGTTGACAGGATCGTTAACTATATTAAGGATGTATCTGTTCCGGTATCCAGCGAAGAAGATGTACGTCATATCGCTACAATCTCCGCTAATGGAGACAGTTCTGTTGGAGAGTTAGTTACAATGGCCGTTGATCAAGCTGGCAAAGACGGCGCTATAACGATTGAAGAGGCCCGTTCATCTGAGACTAGCTTGAATGTCGTGGAAGGTTTTAGATTCGATTCTGGATACTTTGCCAGAGCTTTTATAACAGATGAAAGACGAGAGGTTGTAAAGTATGATAGTCCTCTAATGCTTGTGACCGACTATAAGATTGAAGCAGTCGAAGAGATCTACCCTATCCTTGAACTGATAGCACGAGACTCTCGTCCGCTAGTAGTAGTATCAGAAGAGGTAGAAGGGCAAGCACTAGCTGCTTTAATAATGAATGCTCAGAGAGGCACGCTAAAGGTCGCCGCTGTCAAGGCTCCTCGTTACGGAGAAGAGCGGCGAGAGATATTGAAGGATCTTTGCTTCGCGACAGGAGCTACCTTTATCTCAAGAGATGCTGGCTTAAGCCTAAAGGATGTTAAGCTAACACATTTGGGAAGTTGTAAAACAATCGAAGTTGAGAAAAGCTTCACTACTATTGTTGGAGGCAAGGGCGATTCCGAAGCTGTTGAAGAAAGGATCGACTCTATCAAAGAGCAAATATCTGAAACAAAAGATTTGTATAGATGCGAGAAACTACAAGAAAGAATATCTAGACTTGCTAGCGGCATCGCCATAATTCATGTTGGCGCACCGACCGAAGTAGAGATGATAGAGAAAAAGCATAGAATTGAAGACGCCCTTGAGGCAGTTAAATCCGCCCAGGCCGAGGGCATGATCCCAGGCGGCGGAAGAACCTTACTATCTGCATCTGAATTAGATGTGGAAACAGACAACGATGAGCAAGCGATCGGTGCTAAGATCGTTCTAAGCTCGTTGGCTGCGCCGATTCGCCAGATGGCACTTAACGCAGGCGAATCGGCAGACATTGTACTCAGCAAAGTTTTGGAGGCAGAAGATAATATTGGGTACAATTTTGCTACTGGAGAACTTACGGATATGTTTGAGAGCGGGGTTATTGATCCCGCCAAAGTAACCAGAGTCGCGCTACAGAACGCGGTTTCAGTTTCATCGACTTTGATTACAACAAACTTTTCAATCGTAGAGCTTTAAATTTTTTAATTACTATTTAATGTATCCCACAAAAAGGGGAAATATAAAATGGTTGATGAATCGTGCGAAACAAATATAAAAGTCGATCTGATTGAGTTAGACGGCAAGCTCCAGAGAATGATGGATGGTATTGATACAGTTAAAGAACGCCAAGGAATTATGGCTGATGATATCAGCAAAATAAAAGAGGCGGTGTATAATCCTGATGAGGGTATCTACACAAGGTTGAGAGAACTTGAAAGCTGGAAAAAAACACAATCTAAATTAATGTGGATTGTTGTCACCAGCGCGGTAGGTATATTCACAGCGCTTATATTTAATAATATAGTAATACGTTAACAAAGATTTTATTATGAATTTTAAAACAACTCGAAACATTCCTTATGGAAAGTTTCTTGACACGATTAAGAGAGACCTAGATAATTTGTGCGCCGACATCAGTGCCTCCCTTAAAAAAACACAAGAATCTAGAATGTGTTTTGAGAGAGATGGGACTACTTATAGGGATGTTGCCCAGCGTCTTCACGAGGCTAAAGTGGCAATTGATGATTGTTCTGTTGAACTAGATAACCAGATAAGAAGCTTGATAGAATTTGAATCTGAAATCACAGAACAGCAGACTGCACAACAAGAGGAACAAGATGAAAACTCAGTATAAAGAGGGCGAACTAGTCTACGTCCCATCAGAAGTAGTATTAAATAAATATAATTCTTATGACACTAGCGAGTGTAGCTCACAGTGTTGTATAACAGAGAGCCCAGAGTATCTATTGGTTGTTGACGGAAATAGAAATAAAGAAGTCGGCGTGTATTTCAATGGGGACACTTGGTTTGTCAATCAGAAAGATGTTTATAATGGTGACAGAGTATGAATCAGTTTATTGCTTTAACCGAGATATATGAAACTTCTACATCATCAGTTTATACAAAATTAGACTCAGAGGGTAATAGGCAGACTTCCACATCCTCAACATCTTTTTCTTTAAGAAAAGTTATTCTGAATAAGAACAGTGTTTTGTTGTTAAGGCAAGATGAAACAATTAAAAATGTTCATGATCAGAACGCATTGAACCTCGGCTTGGATAAGATGCAAGATTTCACTAGAATCTACTTATGCACACCGAAAGCCTCTTCTTATATAACTGTCGTTGGTCCATTGTCTTTGATTGCTGAAAAATTATCACAAGATGTTAAAACAGTATGAAAATGGAACTTATGTTCTGTTTGTAAAAACGACTTGCCCTTATTGTCACATGGCGGTTGAACTATTGGAAGAGGCTGATCTGCCCTATAAGAAAATAATCATAGGGAGCAGTTCTCCAATACAGGAAGAGATAAAAGAAGCGTTTGGTTGGAAAACTGTGCCGATAGTTTTCTTTAAAAGAAACGAAAAATTTCCAGAGACTTCGTTGTTTACAAACATGTATGAGTTGATCGGCGGCTACACTGACCTAGAGAAGATTATTAATGGATGAATCATCAGGAAAAAGTTATTCGCTTGATGCAGAATATCTCTGCAAGGTAAGAGCGAGAGGAAAGAGAGAGCAGTCAAGAGTTGTTTCTTTATTGAAACACGTTTGTTCACAAGAGAATATAAACGAATACATTCTTGAGATCTTGTCTGAATTATATTTCTTGAATCGAAAACTAAAAGAAGAGGTAGAGAGATATGATCTCACAGATTGTGATAAAGAGACTTTGTTTAAAGTTAACGAAGTAGATCTGTTTGTGCTAAGAACAATAATATTAAGTAAGCATAAGCTAGTCCAACAGCTATCACAAATGAACATATCAGTGAGAGAAAATTAGTGGAACTTCTTTTAGGCATTATATTTTTTGCCATTGGAAACATCTTTGCGTGGTTTCAGTTCAATTCTCAATTCGTTTGGGAATGGTGGGAAGATAAACCATTTGTTTCTGTAGCAATATTCGCAATACCCATGAGCTTATGTTTTTGGTATGCGGTCAAAAATATCGTTGACTCAACCGGTCTTCTGTGGTCATCTAGGCTGGTAGGCTTCGGCGTCTCAACATTTGTTTTTGCTTTATTAACTTTTTTCATCGCTAAAGAGAGTATTTTTACTTTTAAAACTCTGAGTAGCGTGTTTCTGGCAGGAATAATAATTTTCATACAAATTTATTGGAGATAAGAAGCATATGGAATCGTTAGTAGAAAAGCCTTGGGGTCATGAAATTCGTTGGGCCATAACAGATAGATATCTTGGAAAAATACTGCAAATAGATCCCGGGCAGAGGCTCTCTCGACAGTATCATGAAGAAAAAGACGAGAGTATTTATGTTTTGCAGGGAACTTTAATATTAGAAATAGGCAACGAAAGCTCGGTTGAGAAGTTTATTTTGCAAGAAGGTGCTTCTTGGAGAATAACTCCTGGCACCATTCATAGATTTTGCGCGCCCTCAACCGGTTGCAAACTTATAGAAGTCTCCACACCAGAAATTGATGATGTTATCCGACTAGAAGATGACTACGATAGAAAATAATTTTTAAAAAATGTACAGTTCTGTCTTCTTTTCGCAATAAAAGCTCATAGTTATAAATGAGGTGTAGAACTCTTTTCGCACCTTTGTATCACTTTTGTCTATCAGGATAGAAAGAGGGCAGGTATGTCTACAAAAGTCAAGGCCAAATATTTCTTAGTATTAAGTTTTATCAACCTTGCTTTATATTATGTAGTCCAAGGATACGTGACCCAACATGAAGTGGATTTAATGACAGACTTTGACAGAGCTGTTCCGTTTATGCCCGAATATATTTGGATATATCACAGCATACTTCCCGTGATCGGCGTAACAATGGTGCTTTTAGTAAAGACTAAAAGAATATTCTTCACAACATTTTGGTCTTGCATTCTTGCGACGTTGGTGTTAAACTCTATGTATCTGCTTTTCCCCTCGTTTTATCCGAGAGAAGAGTTTCAGATCAATACCATATCGGAATTATTAGTTGATTTGACAAGACAGATAGACGGAGCTAATAATACTTTTCCGAGTGGGCATGTAACTTTTGCATGGATATTGTTTTGGGGCGTGTTTTATTCAGAAGTAGCTAGCACGCTCAAGGGAATAAAATCTTTATATATGTTATGGGCCATTGGTATATCCCTTTCAACATTAGTTCTAAAGCAGCATTATATTGCGGATGTTTTTTCAGGCTTTGGCATGGCAATGACATTATTCTTTTTTGTCAAGATACTTTTCGAGAACTACGGATTTTATGAAACAGACAAAAAGCTCACACAAGAATCTAATTACTTGTGTGTAGAGAAAAAATAAAACTGCTTTTATATATCAACGCATTAATTTTGACTCAGCTTTTTGTTGTAGCATTTATGGTTTCAAATGAGTGAACAATACAAGATAGTAACCAGCAGAGAGGCCCTCTCTAGCCCCTGTACGGAGGTTTCAGTAGAAGAAGGCAAGGAGATAGGTAAGTTCTTGCTGGAGACCTTAAAGGGCACATCAGACGGGGTGGGCCTCGCAGCCAATCAGGTGGGCATCGACGCCGCAGTCTGTGTTATAAATGTTGATAAGCCGGTGGTGTTAGTAAATCCGGTCGTGGAAAACTCGTTCAAAAAAATTTTTTTCCAGGAAGCATGCCTATCTTTCCCAGGTGAAGCAGTAGTAACCCAAAGATACGCAAATATCGCAGTTAGAGCAGACAATCATAGGAACTTATTGTTCTTTGGTGAGGATAATTTGTTGGAGTGTGTATGCGTTCAGCATGAAATTGATCATTTAAATGGAATAACTATGTTCGATAGGCAGAAAGGGCTTGACAAAAAGAACATTTTAGAGTACATTAGTAGTAAGAAAAGTCTTTAAAGGGGTGCGTTAAATGGCTAAGAAAATTAATAAGTTAAAAACTATTAACAAGAAAAAAACTAAGATTGGTAACGGCAAGTTTACTAAGCGTTCTAATAAGGGAGGCGGCGCGGGCGGCTCGACTACCTCTAAGACTTATAGAAAAAGATATCGAGGTCAAGGCAAATGAGTAACCAGATACCCTTATATATACCCATACCCTCGCGAGAAGAGTACGAAAGATATAAAGAGTGGGAGCGCCAACAAGAAGAGCAGAAAGCTTCTCCATCTGGCAGCGTCATTGTTATTGATTTAGCTGGTGATATAAATGAAAATAATAAAATACACAGTTCGTCAGTTAAAAAGAGCTAGGGCCGCTTACAAAGGTTGGCGAGTTGTCAGGCAAGCGATCGATCCAGAATATATTCAATACAAAGAAGTTAGGTACAAGTTGGATAGGATAAATGACGAGGCTATACCTGAAGAAGAAAAGTTAGCTGATAAGAAAACTTATCCGTATTACATAAACAAAGAAACAAAATTCGGTAGAATACAAAAACAATTTTACAGGACCCGCGTAGAAGCCGAAGAAGCCATGAGAGATTGCTTGGCGAATAAAATTTGTGCGTGGGTTATTAAACAATAAAGGAAAAAAATGCTAGCTGATATAACTGTAGATCTGCAATATGGAGATTGTGGCAAAGGAAAAGTTACACATCATTTGTGTAAGTCTAAAGAGTATACTCATGTTCTAAGATATAATGGTGGCTGCAACGCAGGTCATACAATATATCATGAAGGAAAAAAATTCGTAACGCATCATATACCTGCTGGTGTTTTCTTCGGCGTTAAATCAATTATTGGATCTGGCTGTGTTGTTAATAAGCATCAGTTCTTCAAAGAACTAAAAGAGCTTAACGAGGGCGGGATCGAAACAGATGGTCTGGTGTTCATCGCAAATAACGCTCACGTCATAACCGACAATCATCTAAATGAAGATGGTTCTGATACACAAATTGGTACAACAAAGAGAGGCAACGGGCCGGCTTACAGAGATAAGTATTCTAGAGATGGCCTCCGAGCAGAAGACGTGCCCGAGTTTCAATCATTTCTAATTGATCTATATGATGAGTTTCATGGTAACGAGGAAGTAAAAATCTTGTGCGAAGGAGCACAAGGCTTTGGCTTGGACATTGATTGGGGGGATTATCCATACGTAACCTCTAGTCACTGTACGTCAGCCGGCGCTCTCTTGAACGGGATCCCACATAATTGGGCTAGAGATATTTGGGGCGTCGCGAAGATCTATGAGACTTATGTCGGAGCAAAAAGTTTTGAACCAGATGAACCAATCTTTCAAAAGATCCGCGATCTAGGCGAAGAGTATGGCGCGACAACGGGCCGTCCTCGCCAGTGTAATTGGATGGATTTTAACCTTTTAAATAAAGCGTGCAAGATCAACGGTGTTAACAAATTAGTCTTGAACAAGGTTGATATTTTAAGAGAACTTGATATTTGGAAACTATTTAGTGATGGACAACTACTTGAATTTAATACAGAATTAGATATGAAAGACTGGATTCGTGACAAATTCAACGAAAATGATGTAGAAATATTCTTCTCAGAAAATAAAAACAGGATTTGATAAGTGAAAAAGGAGCCTCCAAATGAAAAAAGTAGAAAAAGCCAGGCTCCTTTTGTTAGAGACAGCTCTAAAAAAGCATAACCAACTGATGAGTGGTTCAGCGTTTACCACTGATTTTGCGGCAGCAGAAATTATCAAAAATCTCGTAACGGAAATAAAAATTTTATCACTTGAAAATAAAAAGTATAAAAAAATAATTGAAGTTCAAAATCTTTATATAAAGAAAAAGGAAAGTGAAATTAAGCGCTTGCAAAATTCAGAATAAGCTCTGAATATTCTCCACTAAGCGTGCTTTGGTAAGAAGGCTAAGTGCGGTACTAGTTATCGTTATCCGCCCGATCGGAGGTAAATTTTATGCAATATATGTTAGAGAGAATTGAAGAGTATCAAAACGGTAAATTATCTTTTGAAAAAACCGTGATGCTATTTCAGCAGCTAGTAGATACCGGCATGCTCTGGAGAGTTAACGAAAATATACTGAAAGATGTAGACGAGTTGATCGAGCGTGGATATGTCCTCAAACGTTAAAGTAATATACCCGCCGTTTTTGGGCGCGAAAGGCGATTTGGTAGAAGTTAACCCAATCTATATACCAGAAAATTTGGTATGGAAATTAAAATATACGCCTCCTGACAGACCTCTTGGAGTAGTTTTGAATTATGAGTCTTTTGCAACATCAGGCGAGATATGGTACGAGATTGGCTTTCCGGAGGGAAGCTGCTGGGTCGTAGAGACAGCAATAAATTTATGTTAAAGGGAAGTTAGCTTCCTAATTAAGTATGGGGAATTGAATTGAATTTATATTACGTTTATCAAGACGAGAATACAGGTAAAGGCACTTATCACGCTATGATCGTCGCAGCAGATAATGAAGATGATGCAGCGCTTATCCATCCCGATGGGGATTGGGATAGAGTTGATACATGGTGCTATTCAGAGAATGATGTTGTTGTAACTTTTATAGGAGACGCGCACGAAGACGTGCTTCCTGGGGTTATATTAAGCAGCTTCTCATAAAAGGAAAAACATTTAATGAGAGTTTTCGAGCCAAAAAAACATAACAGCAAAATAGGAGAAGCGCTCACTCAACTATATTTGTTGAAAAAAGCTTTGGGCGTGCAGAACACTGACACGCTAGAGAAACAGGTAGACAAGATTCGTGAGATCTTAAAAGAACTAAAAGAAATGCTAAACGAAAGAGAGGAATAAAATGAGCCAGGGACTAGAAGAAGAAGACCTAAGATTTATTGTTGAAGCCGCTAAAGAAAAAGTTAAACTTGATAGAGAGCGTGCTTACTCTATGATAGAGGATAGTGAAAGCCCACAAGATATTACCAATCTATTTAATGAAACTTCTAGGCTAGAACGCGCTCTAGACAACATAGAGAGAACCTTAGACAGAACTTATTTTGAATGATAGGCAACTTAGTTCACTACAATTGCGGTGGAAGCAAATCAATAGCGATCGTGACAGATTTTTTTCGTTATGAGGGTGAGAACACACGAACTTATCGCAACGGCGATATCCTGGTCTCGATAGAGTGGGTCAAAAAATCTGGCGCCATGCCACAGTCCATATCTCCAAATTATTTCCGATACAGTGACATGAGCATGAACAATGGCCGCGATACTAAATTTTGGCCTGCGGATTGGCATACAAAAAGATGGTATAACTTGAGATATTTTAAAGTTATTTCAAGCGCTTAGAAATAAAATGTTTAATTTATGTTTTTCGTGCTTATAGTTATAATATAAGGAGGCATGAATATGTTTGGCGAAACACAATTTTTAACTGATAGCTTCAAGACACTCTATCTTGAAGATTATTTCAAACTGAAAGAAGAGGCAGAGCTTCTTAGAATAGAAGCAGAAGAAAATCGGCTAGCCGGTGATGATATAGCATATATGGAAAAACTAAAACAGTATGATGTATACAATCTTACAGCAGATACTATGTTGAGCTTGGCTATTAAGACCCCCGTTGCGGAGGCGTGATGAACTATTCAGAAGAAGAAATAGAGATGGCATTTAATTATTTCGCCTCAGAAGCACAGAGAATTGTGTCACAATACATGGACACACACTTTCCAACGTTGCCCAAAGAGCATATTGAAGTAGATGATAACGGGCACGTATATTGGAAGCTTTTTAAAGTCTCTGAGCCGGATCACTGTGGGGGCATTTCTAGACAGATCTACGCTTTTGTCAGAAAGAGAGACGGCGCTATTTTTAAAGCCGCATCCTACCGCGCGCCATATACCAAGGGTAAGAGCGCCATTAGGGGCTACGTAACCGATGAATGGGCGTCTAGCCTCATCACAGCACACGGGGTGATATATGCGAGGTGAGAGTTGGCTCCCTAGTTTCGTATGTAGGACATTGGATCCCAGGGATATTTCCCGATGATCGAACTAGAGAACCATCTTACGGCATCATAATAGAAATTGATCATTGGTCGCAAGGCACAAACGTTTGTGTCTATTGGACAGAAGCCGAAGAGACGTACTGGCACGAAGAAACAGAATTGTTGTTGTTAAATGAATAGAAAAATACCAAGAAATTTAAAAGTAGGCGATCTTGTTATATGGGAAGATGATTCGTTAGGAATACTTGCCAAACGGTTTGACATGTACGCCAATTCCTCTAGGCCAACTTGGCCAACTTGGTGTTGGAGAATCGAGTTTCCTAATGGTGCCCCTGCAAATTATAATGAGCGCTATGGCGAGGGCGAGATAAATTTAAAGAACAGGAATAAGATAAAAGAGATTATTTCTTGTTAACTTTACGGCACTGGTGCTTATAGTTTATTCATCAGGAGATATTAAATGAAAATTGGCGATTATGTTGTCTGTCAAGGCAAGGAAGGCAAAATTATAAGATTTCAACCAAAGACAAGAGATCTTATTGTAAAAGATGGCGAAGGAAATATACACACGTTCTCACAGTTTGCTGCGGAGTTGAAGAATGAAACCCGGTGATCTAGTGAGGGTTAACCCTTCTATGCGCGACACACGTCGACGAGGCGATGCAGTAGGCGTGATTGTTGAATACCATCCCGAAGAAGCATATCTTCACGAGTCAGTCCTCGTGCGCTGGGGCGACGGCAAACAAGAGGTAGAATTTCCGCATTGGCTAGAGGTTGTTAATGCAGCCGGGTGATTTGGTGAGACATAAGACCGTTACCTCTTACGGGTTTGGTTTGGTAACTCACGTTGCTCATGGCACAAAAGCTGTTAAAGTATTGTGGTCTGTAAACAAAAGCAAGACACCGACCGCCGAAATTAGTGATATGTTAGAGATTGTAAGCGAGATTAAATAATTATGTGGGTTTTTTACCATAAGATACCTGTCGTTGCCGCCGATTTTCCGAGCGACTTTACGGTGTTTGTTATAGTTGGTTTCATTACCGGCGTTGTTGTTCTGGCGCCATCTTTTTTGGAGCGCAAAAGAAATGAAACCCGGTGAGCTGGTAACTTTATCTGCATATGGACAGAAGTTAAAAATGTTCACAAGCCTAAGAAACAAAGTCGGCTTGATTATTTCTGTCATGAAAGATGGTTCCTGCCATGTTCGCTGGCAAGGGTTTAGCACTAATCAATATATGGAAAGAAAAGACATAAAGAAAGCTAAATAAAAGTAATATTATGCTTATAATAAAGAAAAGGAGGTTGGGCATTATGTCCGGTGTATTACGAAGCTCGTGATAGAGCATTGAATAATGGTAGGGTTTATCACCTCGCAGCTATTTTGAAACGACGAAACAAAGTCGTTAAGATTGGCGAGAACACGTATAAGACCCATCCTAGATTCAAAAGAACATACCCAGATGGTACAACAGGCAGCCACATGCATGCAGAGATGAACGTCCTGCGCTTCGCGAAGCCTGGAGATACCATAGAGGTTATTAGATTTCTAAAGACTGGTGGTCATGCCATGGCCAAGCCTTGCAGATACTGTATGCAACACATTCGAGAGGCTGGTATTAAAGAGGTAAGATATACCAATCCAGATGGAGAGTGGGAGTGCATGAAGGTAACGTGAGGGTAGGCGATTTAATTCTGTATGAGAATATGGATTCTAAATTAATTTATGGAATTGTTGCGGAAGCAGCTAGTTGGAGAAAAGAATATAAAGGCCCAGCCGTCCGCGTGTGTTGGTTTGACGACGCATCAATGACATACGAGTCTGTAGAAGCTATACTCAGCGATGAGGATATCGATCGCTACATAGGAGTCGTAAGTGGAAATCGGTGATCTAGTAAAATGCAATTGGCAACCCGGTTCATCACACATTGAAGATGATTGCGCTGTGCCTATGAAGTTTATAATCAAAGGCGAGATAGGAATTGTTATTGGCAAGAGAGAGCAGCACTATATAGGCAGCAGCTATAACGTGGTTCTATTTCCAAAGTTTGGTTATAAACATACGTTAAGCGACCACACTCTTGACTTATTGAGCCAAATTTAGTATGATGGTATTATGAACAACAAAACAAACTTAGGCTATGCTTGCATCAACATGCAGCTTTCTAGCCTACCAAAATCACAACGCGTAACTACGAACCGCACTATGATCAAGCGCACATTCAAACAGCGCGGATTACCTTACGCTTCCGAACTGGCCCTTGCCAACTGTCGTGACTTGCTGACAATCCTAAAGTGGAATGAGCAGAACAATATCCGCTTCTTTCGCATCTCGTCAGATATATTTCCATGGGCATCAGAGTATAAATTGTCTGACCTGCCCGACTATGATGACATTTGTGATGCCTTGCAAGATGCTGGCGATTATATTGAAGAGCATGGCCATCGCATCACATCGCATCCTGGCCCTTACAACAAGCTGACATCGCCTCGCGAGCAAGTTGTATTAAACACTATCCGCGATCTTGATATCCATGGCGAGCTATTCGACATGCTTGGTTTATCGCGCACACCATACAACAAACTCAACATTCACGTTGGCGCACACTACAATGACAAGCCTATGGCATTGGGCAATTTCTGCCGCAATTTTCATCGCCTGTCTGAAGCTGCCCGTGCTCGCCTGACTGTCGAGAACGACGACAAGGCTAGCCTCTACTCGACCAAAGAGTTGTATGATAGTGTCTACAATGAGATTGGTATCCCTATCGTCCACGACGTACATCACCACAAGTTTTGCACTGGCGATATCGACGACGAAGAAGCTATGTTGCTAGCAGCCATGACATGGGGCGATGTCAAGCCAGTTATCCACTACTCACAGTCGCGCTCAATTGAACACGATGACCCCAAGATCAGAGCTAATGCTCATAGCGATTCTTATTGGGAGCCGGTAGATACTTATGGTCTAGACATTGACGTAATGTTGGAGTGCAAACACAAAGAGCTTGGCTTGTTCAAGATGAGAGAATTACTAAGCGCCCGTAGCTCAGCTGGATAGAGCAACGGCCTTCTAAGCCGTAGGTCACAGGTTCAAATCCTGTCGGGCGTGCCAATACTTAAAAAAGATAACCGAGGTAAAGATATATTTTGCAAAGCAAGTAGCAGTGCCAAGCAGCTAGAGCACCGTAGAAGTAAACAATCCAATTTAAGTATTTAGATTGGTGCCTTGCTAACAAGAATATTGCAACAGCAAAAAGAACAACCTTAATAAATATAAAGAACCATGGGCTTATCTCAATCGCGTAAGCCATCAGAGGATTTACCTCGATCCCACCGTTGCTCAAGATAAGCAAAGTGGATCCAGCATCAAACAAGTTCAACAACATGGCGGTCATAGCTAGTATCTTTGTTTTCTTGCTCATCATAAATAAATATTAGGATAGTGGTATTTTTTGCATTAACTTAACACATATCGTGCTTATAATATAAACATACATGGCCTTGTGGCGGAATTGGTAGACGCAGCAGACTCAAAATCTGCCGTCCTTTGGGCGTGAGGGTTCGAGTCCCTCCGAGGCCACCACACATACGGACCTTTAGCTCAGTTGGTTAGAGCCACCCGCTCATAACGGGTTAGTCCTCGGTTCGAGTCCGAGAGGGTCCACCAAATAATGCACAGCGGCACTAATGGAGTGCCTCCCGTACCGCAACCCGGTGATAGCAGGTTCGACTCCTGTCTGTGCAGCCAAACATTTAATGGAGAAATAAAATGGAACAGATCATTTATGATTCGCTTGTAAGAGCACAAGAACACTTTGATGATATCGAGACACCAGAGCAGTTGGCAAAATATATTGCCGATGAATTAAAAAGAGCCATCGCAGAACAATTGATGCAACAGCTTAACCATCTCTAATTCGTGCTTATACTATGAAAGTAGGCGATTTAGTTCGTTTGTCCGCTCATGGTGAGAGACTATCGTGGTATCAGGATTGTCGAGGCAAACTCGGCTTAATAATTCGTGAGTGTGATATGTGGACAGGCAAAGAATATAAGCACTGCTTTTGGGTTAATTTTATTAATGGCCCACAAACGATAAAAGCATATCGCTCGGATCTTAAACACGCAAAATGATTAAAGTTGGAGATTTAGTTAGGCCCGCCCCCGGCTGTGAATATATAGCAGAGCTTGGAACTGGTAGAGGCACTTATCGAGTACGCTACGGCATAGTGTGTGGGTGGGTTGAAAGCTCCCATATGTGGGAAGTTATTTGGAACGACGGACGCGAAACTAGCTGGTGGAACGAGAGAGAACTTAGGATTTTAACATGAAAGTCGGAGATTTGGTAACATTAGCGCCCAAGGTGATGCTTCGTCGTGAGCAGAACTTCGCTGGGTTCATCATAGGTTTTGATGAAGATAACGATCCGGTTGTCCAGTGGTTCCTGAAGGGAAATGAGATTTTTGTAGAATCAGAGTATAGAAGCCAGATAAAGGTAATTAGCGAAGCCTAACATTATACGCCCATAGCTCAGTAGGTTAGAGCGCCATTCTTATAAAGTGGAAGTCACGGGTTCAAGTCCCGTTGGGCGTACCAAAAACAAGGAGAATAAAATTATGAAGAAATTATTTAGCAGTCCGCTGACCAATTCGGGTGGCCTCACCCTGGTAGGGTTTTTTTGGGCTATAGTTACAGCGATCTCAGCGTTTCTGTTGCCAATCTTTCTTTTCGTTGAGTGATCTCTACGATGGTACCAGGCGATTTAGTGAAATTTAAGAAGCCAAACACTAGAGAAATTGGACAATATTATTTGGTGTTGGAGATCGATGGTCCCGGTTGGGTTAGGCTCGACGATGGAGAGAGGAATCTATTTCACCATATGAAAGATCTGACGATTGTCAGCACTGGTCATGAAAAATGATTCCGATGGAATATCTTAGGACCGATGCAAAGAGTCCAACTGGCCTTAATCCAGGCGCTAAGTCTGGCGAGAGCACGAACAAGAATAATTTTATTAAGCATAAGTCCTCGAAATCAAAGAGGAAATTAGATATTGGCCCAGCAGTTGTTCTTCATATTGGAGAAAGTGCTAAACTTGAGCCGATGCGTGCTTATGATTTTCTTGGAAGACCCAAGGAGATGTGATGAGATTCTGCAATTTTATATTCAAACCCAAACAGAAAGAGATCGCCGAGAAAGTATTAAAAGGTCTTTGTGAAGGATGGCTTGGTTGGAACGACGCTGGTCTTTATTGGGGATTTGATAACCGTGAACTTCCAGAAGGATATATTAAATTCTACGGCGAGGCGGATCCTTACAGCGGAGCTTCTGAAATGTCGAACGCCACCGAGATTTGCCATAGTGATGAGCCCGTCCGCGCATCTGATCTCACAGAGCATATGATGATCGCTCTTGACGAAGAAGGCTTCTTCGATGATCCAAAGATCCATGAATGGATGTCATATGAAGATGCACAAGAGGACGAGAGAGTTTCTGGATGGGACAGCAACAACCCCAAATACTATAGTTTTTTTGAAAGAGAGCTTGGCGAAGTTATTATGTGCTTAGCCGCTAGCTCCTCCCGTGTCATGTCTTTCTATGAGGATTCCGTTTGGGTAGCAGACAAAGATGAGGCCGGGAATACTCAAACAAAGTCCGTTCCTCTGGTCGAAAATATCTTGAACATGCCAATCGATCACTCTTAATTTAGCACAATCTGTGCTTATAGTTTACTTATGAAATCACCAGAACTCAAAGTAGGCGATCTCGTCCAGTGGACGCTGGATGGAGATCTTGGATTCGTAACCAAGGTTGATCTCGCGGAGCTGGACGCTACTGATAAGCCACCAGCCGATCGCGAGCCTTATTTTATTCAGTGGATTTACGAGCCCGGATCCTCTGGCTGGCATGGCGCGCACGAAGATTCTTTGAAATTGCTTAATCCTGCTTAAACTGTGCTTATAGTCTTACTATAGAAAGGAGAAACAAAAATGTCCCGTTGTTCATATTGTTATACAGAAGGTCACAATCGCCGCACCTGTCCACAACTGACGAAAAGGCTGGAGCAATCGGCTGCTTCCGGTAGTTCCTATTCCCAATCCATGCTCGACGCTCGCGGCAAAGGCAGTGGCAGAAAGAAAGACACTCGTCGCTGTTCTTTCTGTGGTACTTATGGCCATGATCGTCGGACTTGCGATAAGCTAAACACTTTCCTCAAGGAAATCACGAGACGAGATGTCATCGCCCGTGATATCATTAGAGAGCGGATGATTGATAGCGGTTTTGGCCCCGGCGCTTTGGTAGCATTTAGTGTTAGTGATTGGGATTACGAAAACAACAAAACCAAAATGACAGATTACACTGGAATCATATCGAAAATCAAATGGAACGATATTGGACGAACGACGTTCGATAGCCGTCACCAGCTAGCTTTGGTAAAGTTTTTTGTCCAACGCGAAGGCGCAACGGTTCCTGCCGAACGCTGGCTCAGCCTACCCTTTGATGTGTTCGCCAAAGATCTCAAAGAGGTACCTGATCGTCCTAGTTGGTCTGATGTTCCGGTAACTGTTTCTAAGGTCGATGTAGCTATCCCAGACTCTTACGATGATCATCGAGCCATTTTGAAACACAACAAGATTGCATACAGAGAGCAAGATTCATATACTTGGGAGTACCGAGAGGTTATGAACGAGCTAGAGAACCAAGAGCAACAAAAGTAATGAAAGTTGGCGACTTGGTAAAAGTAATACACCCTACCTTTGGTGTGCCCTTCGGGGCACTAGCTATAATTTCGAGGGTTATGCGCTCTAACTTCGATGAGTTTGATATATATGATCTAGTGGTAGTAGGAACGAAAGAGCAAACTAGAAGGCAAGGCCGCGATCTAGAACTAGTCGCATCAGCGAATATTTCTTCTTAACATATGCCTACTCGTGCTTATGATTAGTATATGATTAAGGGACCATTCAAAACAGGCGATTTAGTAAAGTTTCCCGATACCGGATTCCTCGCTACGATTGTAAATATTGAAACCGAGTACAACACCACCAACGCGACGTTGTGGGTATCTGGCGATTACACTGGTCCGAACCCAACTTTCATGAGCTTAAATATGCTGCGCCGTCGAGCGGTTGTTATTTCTAAGGCTAACAAATGAAAGTCGGAGATCTAGTAAGAATCAAGCGCCCCTGCCACATGACCGGAGACGCGGTAGGCTTGTGTGTATCACATGAATGGCACAAATATAGTATTAAATCTAAGATTTGGATCGTTGAGATCCTTAATCCCGCTCAAGGCACCCACCGCTATCTTGAGGAAGAACTGGAGTTAGTCAGTGAAAGCCGGTGATTTAGTAAAGCGTAAACTTAATGGCAAATATGAATACGCCATTATAGTTCAAATCTCGTCACATAAAGAAAACAATCATAGATCACCATTCGCTCTTAAAGTGTGGACACGCTTAGGTCACGGATGTTGGGATGCTAGAAAATGTGAGTTGGCCAATGAAAGTCGGTAGCCTAGTAAAATATGTCGGTTCAGCAGCTATGTATCGCGACCGAGTTGGTATTGTTGCGAAACTCTACGGGTTCATCGATGAACGAATCGACTCCGCGCTCGTTCACTTCGCTGGCCTTGAAGGCAAGGGCCGCGACGAAGTTGTGGATGCCTCCAATGTCCGCGCAAACCGAGGCAAGGGCGACGGACTTCATCCCATGGCGTTTGATGAGCTAAAGATCATTGGTGAAAATCAATAATAAAGCATTAATTCTGACGGATCCGTGCTTATAGTTATATCATGTTCAAGATAGGAAACCTAGTAAGACTTACCCGCCGTCAAGGCTGGAGAGAAGAAACTGACCCTGGCATCGGACTTGTGCTAGCTATCCGTTCGCACGATTATTTGCTTGATGAAATCAAAGTCCGCTGGCGAGATGGAAAAATAGAGTGGACAAACTCAGGTTTGCTTAGGATAATCTCCAGAGGAGTTAGTTAATGAAAGTTGGTGATTTGGTAAGAATTATGGACGGCGGGAGCGGCCTGGTCCACGGCGGCGAGATTCCTCCTGATGCCATTGGCATCGTGGTTGCGGAGCCTTCCACAGCGTGCTTCCAGAAGGGCGGCGCGCTACCGTCGATGTGGGTTCAGTGGCCCGGACGCGGAGATTGGGACTCGATGGAGATCGAGGACTTGGAGGTTATCAGTGAAAGTCGGTGATTTAGTTGTGCAGCTAGGCTGGGAAGCAGACGGTGTAGGTATCGTAACCAGAGTAGCCGCCGAGTCTGCCCTCATTGAACCGCCCGTGCTGGTTACAGTGCAGTGGCCAAACGGCGAGGACGATATGTATCGGAGCGAGTTGAAGGTTATCAGTGAAAGTCGGTGATTTAGTAAAACATTCAGACATCCCCTCGCTAGGTCTTGGCCTCGTGACGGAAGATTTTGGTGTACACGTATGTGTACAGTGGCTATACGAAGCTGGCGACGACCGCAAGGATCCCGGTCCAACGCTGGAAACAATCAGTATGCTGGAGATTGTAAATGAAAGTAGGTGATTTGGTTAAACTTCTGAATGATCCAGAAGTTCACAGAAATAACGGAGAGATTCCCCCTGATGCTATTGGTATCGTGGTCGAAGAGGAATTGGCCGACCACGCCAGAGGTTCTCACGGCCCGCTGTGGTCGGTGTGGGTTAATTGGTTTGGTCGATGGGATTGGGATTCAATGTTCGTCGAGGATCTGAAGATCATCAGTGAAGCGCGAGGTTCATGATGGAGCACCTCTTTAACTGTCACGGCGAGTGGGCGCTGTTTGGGTCCGTCGCAGGCTCCGCGTTTTATATTAAACACTGGATCAAAGCCAAGTGGAATAAATGAAAGTCGGTGATTTAGTAAAGCCTGGAGATGAACACGGGCTAAAAAACCGACCCTACAGAAAGTCTGGTGTTGTCATTAACCTACTGCCCGCAAAGCCAGGATGGAATGAGGCTTGTGTGGTTTTTTGGAACGATGGAGATTATGAGTTGGAAGTCCCGGCATGGTTGGAGATTATAAGTGCAGCCCGGTGATTTGGTAAGATTTAAGCACGATGGCCAGCTAATGTTGATCACTGCTATCCAGCGCCCCGGCTGCTTCCATGGTGTATTTGTGTCTGGCAGACGCCACGGCCAAGGTGTAACATCGTATGAGAGTTTGATGGAGAAAATAAATGAAAGTCGGTGATCTAGTAAAAGCGCCCCATTGGGGAGTCGATCAGGTAGCTGTTGTTATTAGTACCAAGCGTCTGGAACATACCGGAATTGTTAAAGTTTTTGGTTCCTTCGGTTGGGAGCTTGATCAAGAGTCACGACATCTTGAGATTATTTCCGAGGCCACTTAACAAATGTGTTCCCATGCTTACTATCTTTATGTAAGTACGGAGGCCCATGATGGCGTTTAACAATATTCACACTGTGAAGGTCGGTGATCTTGTACGACGAGATCGCGGCTTCGGAAATGGAGAGCTGTTCATGGTGGTTGATGTCCAGGGCGAGCCCTGCCCGCTCAGATCTCACGAGATGACCCTGAAGCTATGGGAAGTTACAGAGCCTCCAGGCCACCACCATCATGCTCCGGCTAGCTTTTATATGATTGTCGGAGGAAAATATGAATCAGATCTCTACGGGTCCAACTAGCATATGAAACACAAGCAAGCCATGTGCGGGTATTGTGCCAAGCGAGGGCACACCAGACGATCGTGCGCGTTGAGAAAGCGGCACGAAAAGATGTTTGACACCGCAATCTTTCCGCAAATCTTCAAGCCTGGAGATCTGGTGGTCACTGCGTTAGCTCCACCCCGGTACAAAGACGAGCACCCACGAGGATGGGGGACAGAACCAGAAGGCACGCTAGCGATGGTTACTAGCGGACCCATTGAACATTATCATTCGTGGGGTGGACTCTACGATATTGTTTACGTTTCAGGAGATAGCACCGGTACGACAAGTCAGATTTGTGCTGATTTTGTTAGACCGACAACTTAATTCACATACTTTAGTGCTTATATTTTAAGTATCAGATTATGCCTCTTTAGCTCAGTTGGTAGAGCACGCGGCTTTTAACCGCTAGGTCGTAGGTTCGATCCCTACAGGGGGCACCAAACACAGGAGATCCAGTGGGATACCGTTCAGAAGTAGTTTTGGCTGTAACAAAGCAAGCCGCGCCATACTTCATGGCGATGCTAGCCAAAAGTCCAGATACCAAACGATTGTGTGAAACCGCTGACGAGTTTACCCCCGACTTCGATGAAGAAGGCGGCTGGTTAGTTCGCTGGAGCAATATCAAGTGGTACGAAGGATATCCAGAAGTTGATGTAATCAATGATTTTGTTGAGGCGATGAGTTCAGATGATCTAGCTCAATATGGAGAACTGGAGTCTAGTTCAATCGAATGGTCTGAACACTTCATTTTCGTGAGAGTTGGTGAGGAATGTGATGATATCCGTCAAGAAGGTTACGGACCATGGCCAATCTTCCCACAAACTTCAATTCATATTGGCAAAGATACTTAATTAGCACCTTAGCGTGCTTACTATTCAAACATGAGAGGTAAAAACATGAAACCGTGGACCGTCATTCTTAAAGAGTGCCCAGAATCCTTTACGCCCAGCTATACCCGCGAAGCGTTCCTTCCATATAACAGCACAGATGCATGGGATCGAGCGTGTAACCTTTATGGTAA
>Ga0163180_10000178_pt1 | contig 35734 bp, 36 predicted proteins | sample AtlANTMetagenome_2_FD_109647 | JGI IMG/M metagenome (GOLD analysis project Ga0163180, IMG submission 109647) | Marine eukaryotic phytoplankton communities from the Atlantic Ocean - Atlantic ANT 4 Metagenome | ecosystem: Environmental > Aquatic > Marine > Oceanic | place: North Atlantic Ocean...
ATTAAGTATTTTTCAGAATGGTTGACGGATCAAATTCTATCTAAAGATGAGGCAGAAATGCCGCTTCCCAATTTTCTGAATGCTTTTTTCAACCTGTTGATCCGGAACTTTCTTAATGACGATTCGTGCTTTAAGAATCCGGCTACGCAGAAGATTCGAATGAATCAAACCGTGGTATCGAGTTATTGTGATTACCAATTAAAAGTTGACCAATCTTCTAATTTCTTAGGAGGTCAGGCTCTTCTCGCTCAAGGAGAACATCCCGTAGATAGCCTTACTTTAGCAACATATGCGTCGAATATCGCCATGCAAGATAACGAGGTTGCCAGCTTTTATAGCAACACGATCAGGACCATGCATGCCGCCGCGGGTACCCGCGGCGTCGGAGGGAGTGATGACGCGGAGTCCGCACTGGAATGGGACATGTTCGCAGAAACTCGCGATTTTCAAATGGACGCTAATATGTCCCGAGTCCGTCATTTCAAGCCTCTGACGATCGCTGCAGGCGCCCGCTATCCTGTATTTGTAGGAAATGAGGGAAGTGGCGTAGGAAATCCATTGTTGTCGATTTCAGGGCACAATAGTCGCGGCGGGCAGGGCGGTGGACGTGGTGACCGTCACCAGCAGCCACAAGGCGCCCAACGCCGCGGGATGTCAGCAGTGCAAGCATTACAATGGACAATGGCTCGAAATGCCTATTATGTACAACCCGACCTGACACCACCGGAAGGATCCACGAACCCCGCCGCCCGGGGCAGATATGTAGATGTTTTTGGAAATACAGTGTATACTGACATCCCGGGCTATCGCCGATCCGTGGTTCCCTATAATCCCGGTGATCTGAGTCCGCTACCTGGCTCAGCGTGGGTCAATCCTGACGATTCGGTCGGCAACTGGGGCCGCCGCGGCGGAAGTGGTACTTGGAATCTGAACGCTCATGAGGGCACCGACGTGGCCACTCCACAATATTACTCCGAAGATATTCTTTACACCATGGCCACACAAAATCCTACTTTGCACGATACCACTTATAATTTTCTTATTTTTTGCGCCGGTCGTGCCGCACCCTTACGAGAACTACAAGAAACTGTTACAGCCGATCGGCAAAGCTTAAAGGGAAACTCAGCATGGCATAGGATTAAACGCGCACACCACAGATATCGAATTCCTCATTATACGTTAGGTCGCCAACGTGGGGTTGTAAAGGAAATTAAGCTCACTAAAACCAATTCTCCGGGTCTTCAAGAAGTGCGTTTTGAACAAGACGGTTATGATGGATTGCGACAATTGCGTGAAGTTTATGATGTTGAAGTGACGATGTTGTGCAATCCAAAGCTCTATCCCGGTACCTACATATATATTGATCCGGATGGGTTTTTCCCGGCACGCGAATTAGGACGTTCAACTGTGATTAACAGCTCTGGCCAAGCGATTGTGCGCGAATATAACCTCAGTCAGTTTGGAATTGGGGGATACTATATGGTAATCCGTTCGGAGAATAAACTATCCGATGGTACCCTGTTGACAACTGCCACTGCCAAATGGGTCGCCTCTATCGATCCTCCTTCGGATAATCCTGCGCCGAGCGCCGAACAGGATTCGGGTGAGATGACTACAAGCGAACATGCTTTATGCGCCCGCGCCCGTAGATCAGAGTTGTTAAAGATTATGAACTTAGAAGAGATCAGCGCGGCTGCAGAGGCGCCAGATCTTAATACTCCGGCGATGGAAGTGACAGAAGGAGGTTAAAGATGTCTATATTTTTAGTAGGAGATGAAGCCGAGTCCGCGCGAGACTTGTTCTATAAACGCAGCGCATATACTCTTATCACACAAGCACCTCAGAACAGTCCGGTGACCGATTTCTATATAGCAGAAAAGCAATTGTATGGCAAAGTAGATTTCGATTATATTCCTATTCTGCTCAAAAAGCACAGTGATGCGGCTCTGTTTACTCACCAGCGCTCACTCAGTACTCAATATACGAGCAATCCTATTGAGCCCCCTGTTCTTCCTGTATATGTGGCGGATGCATTCGAGGGTCTTGGTCGGGCATTCGAAAAGGCCAGTTTCACGGGACAGGTCCCCTCGGGACACCAATATTTAAGCACTATCAAGGTGTATGCAGCTTATTCTGATTTTCGGCTCAGATATGACGAATATTTACGCAATTATATTCAAGCCATTGCCGGCGAAATACGTCAAATGCAACTTCCTGTTGAAAATATCACTCAACTCGTTGAATACTATGAAATCATGCTGATGCCCGCGCTTTCCAAAGAAAATCCTCTCACTTTATCTAGCTTCATTAAAGGAACACAGTGTTCGCGCTTACATACTGGGCTAGCACTTGAGATCGCTGATTTAGGTGTGGGGAATGATCAAGAAAAGGTGAAGCATTTTTTTAATGCACCTGCCTGGGAATTTTATGTTAATGCCGCCCGGGCCCATGGCTTTATGATCGATCGTCATGTTCCGTGGCGACTGGTAGCTGATATTGGATCTCAATCAATGTTGCAATATGCCACCAAGTATGGACTGAACACAACTGGTAAAATATTAGATATGGGATATGAAAAAGCATATCATCAAGGATTTATTAAGTTTATAAACTTTTTCTTGCGCTTGTATGAAAACACTGTTCGCCCTACGGTGGATTTTCAACGGCTTTGTCCCGACGGCAAGATAAGATATGTTTCTCGACCCACTAAAAAATATAACTTTATTGACGTACTGACAGAGATCTCCGAAGAGCGCCTGCTGCGATTATATTTTCAAGTCCGCATGAACGAGGAAGATCATAGTTTTACCGATAGTCAGCAGCATATTCTAATTAACGAGTGTATGGGGCTTTTTGAGATATCTCGTCATCGAGACACTGCATTAGAAGTTTTTGCTAGAATTTCTAATAAAACGTTTGACTATGATGGCTCACTGAGTTATATTGTTAAAGTAAGAAAACAAATGCAAGCTGAAACGTTATCAGGCGTCGGTGGAGCAATGAGTTCAGATACTGGCGGAGGTGGCTATTGATTTTCCAAACAATCGATGATAAAAGCGAATGTATCGGAATATACGCGGAAGGCAAACTACATTATGAAAATTTTCCAACTGATTTAACGCGCACATGGCGCTACACGGGCTCTCTTGATAAAGAGGATATAGAATATGGGTGGTTATGGGGAAATGGGCTCACGTTAGAACAAGCGTGCCCCGAAGATTTGGCCGAAGCCTACAAAAAGTCCCAAAAACGTCTGCAGGCGTATCTAAAATCCTTTCAGTTAGGCAAGATTAACATGCGAGAGCATTGTATTTTTGATTTAGTGCCGGAAGACTTCCTCATGGAATTCTGCGATATCAAAAATAGAATCACTCAACATGTGTTTGAAACATATGAAAAGCCTGAGAGCTATGAACACTTGTCGGCCATTGATCGCTTATTGTACAAGATTAAATACCAAGAGCTAAATCTTAATAATGAAAACTGTAGGGAATTGTACTATTCTTCCCGTTCCCGTGCAAAAGCGACGGAGTTAATAAACAACTATCGCTATGTGGATTACAATCTATTTGGCACCGTCACAGGGCGCCTCACCACACGCAAAAAGTCTTTTCCTATCCTTACCGTCAAAAAAGAATTTCGGAAGCTCTTAAAGCCAAATAACGAATGGTTCTTGTCATTGGACTATAATGCCGCGGAAGCTCGCACTTTCTTGGCGTTAGCAGGGCACTCGCAGCCTAATGAAGATATTCATGCATGGAATATGAAAAATGTTTATCATGATAGCGGTGAAACAGCAACACGCGAAGATGCCAAAGTTAGATTTTTTGCATGGCTTTATGATCCTAACTCCGATGATGTAAGTATTGAGAATGTCTATGACAAACAAAAAGTACTTGACCTTTATTACAAAGAAGGATATATTAATACAACCTTTGGGCGTTCGATTCGCGTCGATCCTCCGAAAGCGTTGAATTACTTGATTCAGAGCACTACAGCTGATCTGGTGCTGGAGAGGGCGGTAGCGATGGATAAGTTTTTAGAAAATCATAAATCGTTCGTTTCTCATATTGTTCACGATGAGATTGTGGTTGATTTGGCTGACGACGAGCGAGATCTGGTGCCACATCTTAAAGAGCTATTTAGTGCTAATAAGCTCGATCAATTTCAAGTTAACTTATCGTGTGGCTTTAATTATTACGATCTGAAAGAGTTAAAGATATGATTTCAATTGTAGGACTCGGCACTGCCGCCTCGGCGATCGCCGCTAAATTCGAAGGGATCTCCAATTATCAGGTTTATTATCTTAATGATAAAATCGAGAAGACCCACAAGTATAACTTTAAATTAGAGAAGTATGATACGCCAGAAGAATACGAACAACACATACCAGACGTGAGGAAGACTTTCAAGTCGCTCACCGAACGCGTTCAATTCTTTGTGACCGGTGCCTCCATGAGTTCAAATTATTGTTTAGGTATTTTGGAGCAAATTAAAGATAAAGAAATTGATGTATTTTATATCAAGCCTGATACGGAATTGTTAACGGGCCTTCCCAAGTTAATGGAAAACATGGTTTTTGGAGTCCTGCAAGAATATGCACGCTCTGGGCTTCTGCGTTCGGTTACGTTGGTTTCTAACGCAAATTTAGAGAACACGCTGACCGAAATTCCAATTAAGACTTACTACGATACACTTAATACTTCGATCTTTTCTACGGTCCACTATCTAAATTATTTTGAATTCACAGAGCCCGAAATCGGGCAAGTGTCCCGACCATCAGAAATTAATCGCATTCGTACGATTGGAATGTTGAATATCAAAAATCTTGAAGAAAAATGGCTTTTTGATCTTGACATGGAACGCGACCTGTGTTATTATATATGTATAAATGAGAACAGATTAGCAACCGAGGGTGGTTTGCATCGGAGAATCGTCGACATGTTGAAGAAAAAGCCAAAGAATGCATTTCGACGGATTTCGTACGCAATCTATGAAACCCCACTAGAAGACTTTGGGTTTTGCGTTGCCCACACTAACGCAGTACAAACACAAAAAACTCTTGACTCTTTAGAGACAGAGTGATATACTTTATTCACAAAAGGAGAAATTGAATAATGTCAATTGATATGGAGCTTATGCGTCGCAAGCTCGCAACTTTGCGCGGCGAAACTAAGAGTGACTCAACATCGGTATGGTTTAGGCCAGACGAGGGAGACACTGATATTCGGATCATTCCCACTAATGACGGAGATCCACTGAAGGAAATGTTCTTTCACTATAATGTTGGAGATCATAAGGGCGGTGTCCTGTGTCCCAAGCGCAATTATGGTGAGCATTGTCCTATCTGCGAATTCGCTTCCTCGCTATGGCGAGAAGGAAGTGATAACAACGACGAGGAGAGCAAGAAGCTAGCAAAGTCACTCTTTGTGCGCACCCGCTATTTCAGCCCCGTAGTTGTACGTGGACGAGAAGACGAAGGGATTAAGGTATACGGCTACGGTAAGACCGCATACGAACTCCTTCTCGGCTACATCCTTGATCCCGAGTACGGTGATATTACGGATGTAAAGGAGGGTACTGACATTACTCTCACTTACACCAAGCCCACCAAGCCGGGAGCATACCCCCAAACAAGTCTGAAGATGCGTCGAAACACCTCTCCTCTATTGAGTGATGTGGAAGCGACACCCGCCCTCCTTGATCGCATGCCAGAGTTTGATACGCTCTTTGAGCGTTTGAGTTCTGCGCAAGTCGACGCAATTCTTGATGAGCAACTGGCCGGCGATGGTAGTGCCGAGAGCCGATCATCGGAAACCACTAAGTATGCTGGCACGCAAACTAGTGAAGTAGACCGCGCCTTCGATGAACTGATGAGCGGTTAGGACCCGGACTTGGCCCGCTGGCAGACCGGGAAAAGTCTGCCACATTTTTAATTAGTTGCTTGACAATACAAAAAGCATTTGATATAATAAGAATATCTTCTCAACAGAAGATGAGTACCAAATCTCTATTGCTACGGCCCGGAGATTTTAGACATAAACACGCGATTCGCGAAAAGGAGAAATAAATGTCGACCCAACTCAAAACAGTCCCCCAACAGGCTTATATTGTTGGAACAACCATCCGACCAGGGTTCAATGGTCAGGGAACTATCGATCTAAACGATTATGCAGGAATGGTGCCACCCACGTTTGAAGGTTGCACTTTTTCTCACTTTACGTTTCTTGATTTGACTACGGTTAATATCGATACTGAAAGCTTTGCTAACCTTGGAATTCGTGAAGAATTTGAAGGCGATGATGGCAATCGTATCGACGAACTTGAAGTCTCTTTTGAGAACAACGGGTTTGAAACCGTTGACTGGCCCCCATCAATTGATAATCTTGGTGGATTCATTGATGGTCGTGGGCGCACCACAGGTGCTCTCAATCGCAACGAGCGATGGATTCCTGTCGCGGTTTATGACCGTGATGATTTTTCGGTTTCAAGCACTGTTACCAACGGAATCAAGGGCAACCTCGGAGGACGCCCACAGCGTAGTGCTTCGTTTCGTGACATTGTTAATGGAGGAGTTCACTTGGTCAATGAAGGTGAGCTTAAGCCAACAGTTAGCGATGTTAACAACTGGTTGAAGAAGCGTCTTGAATTGTGGAGATTCTTCAAGGCTGATTTGATCACGAAAATGCAGCAAGCTATTGTTGAAGAAAGCACGCGTGATGAATCGTTGATTCTGCGCAAGAAGACTAGTTCGTGGCACGCGTGGATTAAGCGCAACCTTGGACTTGACGAGAAGGCTGGTGATTACGTATTGGTAAATGCGTCTTCATCCTCGTATCAGACGTATATTCAACGTCTGTGGTGTGAGAGCATCCTTCCGGCTATCATCGACGGTTCGGATCCGGTAGATGTGATCTTTTATACTAGTCACTATCGACCTTCAAAGGCTCGGGATGGACTGCAAAAGTCCATTGAAAAGCTGGACCAACTGTACGACATGTCATTTAGTCTTGTCAAGAGTCACCTCAAGAGTTCGGGTATCGATCTCGATGCAGTCTTGGCTGCAACAGGTACTCAACTTAACAGTGATAAGCCTTTCAATATCATTGGAGCATGTCCGCAGATTGTTAGCGATCACGAATTTGAAAGCGGCAAGTTGATTGATGTGACTAGCTACTGATGAAGACTCCGTTACGATATCCCGGCGGCAAAAGTCGTGCTGTGAATACGTTAATGGACTACATCCCTGATGATTGTGGGGAGCTTTGCTCCCCCTTTCTCGGGGGTGGTTCGTTTGAGCTAGCTTTGGCAGCGAAGGGTGTAAAGATACACGGATACGATGCCTTTAAGCCAATCGTATGGTTCTGGCAGGCACTACTAAAAAACCCTGCGAGATTAGCTCAATTGGCCGATGCGACCAAGACCCGAAGACCGCGCAAATACGTATATCAAGGTAAAGAATATAAAGCACGAGGCTTGCTAAAGAAAGACTTTGAGCGATTCCGTGACGAAATCCGGTTTGCGCTGAAGATGAAGCATCCCTTCACTTTTGAATCGGCTGCTAAAGTATATGCCATTAATCGGAGTAGTTTTTCGGGAGCTACATTTGCCGGGGGCTTTTCCGAGAGAGCTTCTTATGCGCGATTCACAGATAATCAAATTGAAGCAATTAGAAACTTTAAGGTAGATAATTTTACGGTAAAACATGCTGATTTTAAAGACTCAATGAAAAAGCATGATTGTCATTTCTACCTTGATCCTCCCTACTTCTTGTCTGGCGCAAGAAACAAATTGTATGGAGACGAGGGCGATATGCATGAGTTTTTCCCTCATTTGGCGTTATTCTCCGAATTACGAAAAAGAGAGAACTGGGTTTTATCGTACAATGACTGTCCCGAGATTAGAGAACTCTATCGCGACTATAAGATTCATAAGGCCCAGTGGACTTACGGAATGAACAAATCAAAAGAATCGTCAGAAATTATTATTACCAACTTGCCTGAGCGCAAACACTATGTTATACTAAATGAAACCAAAGGAGTAAACAATGGCACGCAAAGCTAAATCTAAAGCGGGTAGAGTATCCATGCAAGATCTGATGGGTCTTGTAAATAAGAAGGCGGGACGAAACGTCGCGCATGATCTAACCGGCGATAATCCTACTGCCGTTAAAGAATGGATCCCTACAGGCTCGCGATGGCTTGATTCGATCATATGCAAAGGTCGAGTGGCCGGCATTCCAGTGGGCAAAGTTACCGAGATTGCAGGACTTGAATCTACAGGTAAGTCATACATGGCTGCACAAATAGCCGCTAACGCCCAGAAAATGAATAAGCTTATCGTTTATTTTGATTCTGAGTCTGCTATCGACCCTTCATTTTTGGAACGAGCAGGATGCGATTTAGAGCGCCTTATGTACGTTCAAGCTAGTTCGGTGGAGTTTGTGTTGGAGACAATCGAAGAATTGCTTGGCGCTACCGATGATCAGCTAGTTTTTATTTGGGACTCGTTGGCATTTACTCCATCGATTTCTGATGTAGAGGGCGATTTCAATCCCCAATCTTCGATGGCTGTTAAGGCACGCATTCTTGCCAAGGGTATGTCCAAACTGACTATTCCGCTAGCGGATAAGAAAGCAACCCTCATTGTTCTTAATCAGCTAAAGACAAATATCCCACAAGGACCTAATGCGCGAATTGTGGCCATGACCACGCCTTATATTACACCGGGTGGAAAGGCTATGCACTATTCGTATTCGCTTAGAATCTGGCTCACCGGACGTAAAGCAAAGTCTTCGTTTGTGACTGATGACAAGGGCTTTCGAATTGGATCGGAAGTTAAGGTGAAGCTGGAGAAATCCCGCTTCGGCACCCAGGGTCGGTCCTGTGCGTTTCGTATTCTGTGGGGTACAGAGGATATCGGGATCAACGATGAGGAGAGTTGGTTTGAAGCTATCAAAACCTCGGAATGCCTCACGTCGGCCGGCGCGTGGTACACGTTAAAGATGCCCGATGGGTATACTAAAAAGTTCCAACCGTCGAAGTGGACAGATTTAATTACATCTGATGATGAATTTAAAGCTAATGTCATACGTCTAATGGATGAAGAAGTTGTTCAGAAGTTTGATAAACGTGAAGGTTCCGCCGACACATTTTACACAGACCCAGACGACTTGCCACAAAAAGTGGCCCACCACCCCGTATAGGAGAAAAACATGACTAGTCTATTCGCACTACTTTTAATGGGAGCAGTTGATACTGCTGACGCTCATCCTCGACACGTCCACCGTCCGAGGCATCACCATGCACAACGCCATCGTCCCGCACCGCCTCCGCGTCTGCGTGGTCATCAAGTACGTTGGCATCGCAACCATTGGGTATACACCCACAGCAACCCAAACTTTATTTGGAGATGGGTGCCGGGCCACTATACTCGCCGCGGCGCATGGGTACCCGGATCATGGCAAGTAGTCATGCGATTTTAATTAAAAAACTGATTGACTTTACCCTCCGGATTGGTTATAATAAGATATAATCATGAAGGAGGGTTTTTCATGCGTAACTATGGCTATGCCTGCATCAACATGGGGTTTTCTACTCGCCCCAAGTCGCAGCGTATCACAACTAACCGAACGATGATCAAACGCACGTTCCAAGAAAAAGGTATCGGATATGCTTCCGAACTAGCTCTACAAAATGTGCGAGATCTGTACAAGATTCTACATTGGAATCTGGAGAATGACATTTATTTCTATCGCCTGTCCTCGGATATCATTCCGTGGGCCAGCGAGTACGAGATGGAACAGCTTCCAGACTATGGGTTAATCCTAGCTGCATGCAAGAAAGCTGGTAATTTTGCCAAGCAGCACGGCATGCGTCTTACTTCTCACCCTGGACCATTCAACAAGCTAGCTTCACCCAAGGAGCGCGTATATCACTTGACAGCCACGGACCTGACGGTACACGCTGACTTGTTTGATATGATTGGGCTGCCTCGCACGCCATATGCTAAACTTAATATTCACGTCGGTGCTGCCTACGGCAACAAGCCGTTTGCTCTTGACAACTTCTGTCGTAACTTCGAACGGTTGCCTGAATCTGTGCGTTCTCGCCTTACAGTTGAGAACGATGATAAAGCATCGCTATACTCTACGCAAGAATTGTATGAAGGGGTTTACAAGCGCATTGGTATTCCGATTGTATTTGACTACCATCACCACATGTTACACCCCGGCGGACTGTCCGAACAAGAAGCGCTTGAACTTGCTTTGTCTACGTGGGGCGATGTCAAGCCGGTTGTACACTATGCAGAATCACGCTCCGTGGAACATAATAATCCAAAGATTAAACCACAAGCACACTCGGATATGATCCGTAATCCCTTCAATGACTACGGTCACGATCTGGATGTTATGATTGAAGCTAAACACAAAGAACTTGCATTATTAGAATATCGTGTTATAATGAATAAACAAAGGATGGCAATATGAAAAGACTACTAATAATTGATGCGCTGAATGCGTACTTAAGGGCATATATTGTAGACCCTAGCTTGTCTACAAATGGGCAACCAATTGGAGGATTGAAGGGGTTCGTTAAAATCCTTCAAAAGCTCGTCCGTGATACTAATCCGGATCAGATTGTGGTAGTTTGGGATGGTCCCAATGGATCCGCTAAACGGAAGAGCATGGACAAAAATTACAAGGAGGGACGCAAACCTATCAGGCTTAATCGAGCATTTCACAATCTTACCGAAGACGAAGAACTACAGAATAAGATGTGGCAACAGAGCCGAGTGATTGAGTATTTTAATAATATGCCCATCATGCAGTTCATGATCCCCGAGATCGAAGCCGACGATATTATTGCGTACATTGCAGGGATGCCCTATTATAAAGGATGGCAGAAGATTATTGTCTCCAATGATAAGGATTTCATGCAGGTGTGTAACGAGGAGACGATTCTTTTGCGGCCGACAGCCAAAGAGCTGTTAAACATGGATCGAATCCTAGAAAATACAGGTGTTCATCCAACAAATATGGCGCTAGCAAGAGCCATTATTGGAGATGCATCGGACAACTTGCCGGGTGTCCGGGGGGTTGGCTTCAAGACTGTAAAAAGTCGCCTACCTTTTCTTAAAGAATCGCGCACATATACGATTGACGATGTAGTTGACTACTGTCAACAAGCCGAGAGCAAGTTAAAGTTTTATTCGAGTGTGGCTGAAAGTCGCAAGCTAATTGAGCATAACTACAAAATGATGCAGCTTTACGCACCACAGATGTCAGTACAATCTAAAACTTATGTACAGGAATCTATAGAAAATTTTGAATGTGATTTCAACAAAACTGAGATTCTAAAAATGATGCGCAATGATGGATTTGGTGAGTTAAACTGGGAAGATTTGCGCACTGCCCTCAACCGAATTAGCAGGGAGTGTGTTGACAATGAAATGCAATAAAATTTCGTTTGAGATTGACTTTCGACAGCTGTGTGGTATAGTTAATATACAGTCCGCCAGAGGTAGTAGATGCTCGCAGAAAATGTAAATTTTGGAAGGTATGGCAAGACCTTCCAAGAGGGGCTAGTGCAGCTCATTTTTGAAGATAGAACGTTTGCCGATCAGATTACCGAAGTACTAAATATTGATTTTCTAGAATTAGAGTATCTTCAAGTTTTTGTTACTAAAGTAGTGAAGTATCGAGCTAGATATGGAAAGCACCCGTCAGTAGACGTGATGGTTTCCATGATGCGCACTGAACTAGACAATGAAGACGAGGTGACACAAAAACAAGTCCGAGAATACTTCGCGCGCATTCACACCACTGAAATTAGCGGCGGTGATTATATTAAAGAAACGGCACTTGATTTTTGTAGAAAACAAAAACTTAAGGAAGCAATGATGAAGTCCGTGGGACTTCTTCAAAGTTCGTCCTTTGATGAAATATCACAAGTAATTAATGATGCGCTCAAGCTTGGATCTGAGAATAATTTTGGTTATGATTATATGGCTGATTTTGAAGCTCGATTTGTTCCCAAACATCGGAATCCCGTCACTACTGGTTGGTCAGACATCGATGTGATTATTGGGGGTGGTCTGGGTAAAAGCGAATTGGGAGTGGTTATTGCTCCCACAGGCGCTGGAAAGAGCATGCTCTTGGTACATCTGGGAGCTAGCGCTCTACAGGAAGGCAAGACGGTAGTGCACTATACGCTAGAGTTGCAAGATACTGTTATCGCTAATCGTTATGATAGCTGTATCACTGGATATCCCTTATCCGATATCACTAATTTTAAGGAAGAAGTTTACGAAGAAATTAAAGAGCTAGACGGAGCGCTCTACATAAAAGAGTATCCCACAAAGTCGGCCAGCACTAATACTATTCGCAACCATCTTTCGCGACTAGTCAAGCGCGGCATCAAGCCCGGGCTGGTGATTGTGGACTACGCGGATCTTTTAAAGCCCGTGACAGTAAGAAAAGAGAAGCGTTCTGAATTAGAGTCTATTTATGAGGAACTCCGCGCACTCTCCACAGAGTTTCAATGTCCAATCTGGACAGCTTCCCAGACCAATCGGTCAGGTTTGAGTGCCGAAGTTATTACGATGGAACAGATTTCTGAAGCGTTCAATAAGTGTTTTGTTGCTGATTTCATTTTCTCGGTCTCTCGTACTATTGATGACAAACAAAATAATAAAGGCAAGATCTTTATTGCAAAAAACAGGAACGGCCCCGATGGAATGGTATATCCGATATTTATGGACACATCAAATGTTAAGATTAGAATATTGCCCCGAACGCAGCTCATCGCCCAACAAGGACAACAGCAGATTACTACTGCACCCGTGGCGCTGGATCCGAAAGCGCAGCAACAATTGTTAGCTGCCAAATACAACAAATTAAAAGGAAAACGCAAATGAGAACAATTGAGAATATCCGCCGATTTAGACTATCAGATACTTTTATTGAACCTTATAAAGAAAGCGCCGTACCCTGGGGACCGCTGGGATACGTTACTTTCAAAAGGACCTATTCACGCCGACTAGAAGAATTCGAACCCGGGATGTCGGGATCGGAAGAGTGGTGGCAAACCTGCCGGCGTGTGGTAGAGGGCATGTTCAACATGCAGAAGCAGCACGTATTCTTGTTGGGTCTTGAGTGGAATGATAACAAGGCTCAAAAGACGGCTAAAGAAGCCTATGATCGTTTATTTAATTTGAAATGGACACCCCCCGGACGTGGACTCTGGATGATGGGTACCAAGTTTATTGAAGAGCGAACGGCGGCGGGATTGTTTAATTGCGCATTTCGTTCTACTCGCGATCTTTCTACCAAGGGGGGTTACCTCTTTGCATGGATGATGGATGCATTGATGCTCGGCATCGGCGTTGGATTCGACACAGAAGGCGCAGGAAGCCTCACCATCAAAGAGCCGCAGTATACCAACGATACATTAGTTATCGATGATTCGCGCGAAGGATGGGTTGATTCCGTCCATACACTTTTAGATGGGTTCTTTTTCGGTAATAAGGTGCCTAAGTTCGATTACTCTGCTATTCGACCAGCTGGTGCTAAGATCGGAGGATTCGGCGGAACGTCGAGCGGGTATGGTCCACTTAAAGAGTTGCACGATAACCTCGTAGAATTGTTTTCCTCCAAAGTAGGAGAACCTATTTCCTCAGTGGATATTGTAGATACCGAAAATCTCATTGGACGCTGTGTGGTGTCGGGAAACGTGAGACGTTCGGCCGCCTTGGCTATGGGCGCCTACGATGATTTTAGATATTTGGAGATGAAGAACGATTCTGAAAAATTAATGCACCACCGATGGGGTTCTAATAACTCATTTAACGCTAAGGTAGGGATGGACTATAGCTGGCATGCCCAGCAATCCCAAAAGAATGGAGAGCCAGGATATATTTGGCTGGAGAATGCGCGCACCCGCGGCCGGTTTAAAGATGGCTTGCGATTTGATGATGTAAATGTAGCGGGATTCAATCCATGTGTAGAACAGCAATTGGAAGACGCAGAACTATGCTGCTTGGTCGAAACGTTCCCAGCTAAGCATGAAAATCTGGAAGACTACTTGCGTACTTTAAAGATCGCCTACCTGTACGGTAAAACTATTACGCTTTCCAACACGCATTGGCCCGAGACTAATGCGAAGATGCTCAAAAACCGACGCATCGGACTCTCACAATCAGGAGTAGTTCAGGCGTTTAACAAGTTCGGCCGCCGTACGGTATATGATTGGTGCGATAAGGCGTACGAATCCGTAGCTCAATTAGATGAGGAATATTCTAATTGGTTGTGCATCCCGAAATCTATTCGCACTACCTCTATTAAGCCTTCGGGTACTGTATCTCTCCTAAATGGTTCAACGCCGGGCATCCACTTCCCAGAGAGCGAGTATTATATTCGACGCATTCGGTTTGGTAGCGACTCTAGAGTGCTGCCAACATTGGAAGAGAGCGGCTACAAGATGGAAGAAGACAAGTATACCCCCAATACTATTGTAGTAGAGTTTCCTGTACATGAGCCTTATTTTACAAAAGGGAAGAAAGATGTTAGTATATGGGAGCAATTGGAAATCGCCGCACAATACCAACATTACTGGGCCGACAACTCAGTATCCGTGACTGTCACTTTCTCTGAAGAGGAATCTGATCAGATCAAATCAGCCTTGGAAATGTATGAAACGCGCTTGAAGGCTGTCTCATTCTTGCGTTATCAAGAGACAGGCTATGTGCAGGCTCCCTATGAGCCCATTACTAAAGAGCAATACGAAGAAATGAGCAAAAATATTACTCCTATCAAACAGCTAATCGAAGTAGAAGAAGCTGCAGGTAGTAAGTTTTGCACCAACGATAGCTGTACTATATAATCTAAACACAAGAGAGGAAATTTTGTTTAAACCAGTTAATAGATATATGCAAATAAATATACCAAAACCAAAGCCGCAAACGGCAAGCGGTCTTTTGCTCCCCGAAGATTACAAGCCAGCAGAAGAAAGGCACATAACAGCAGAAGTGGTTGCGTACGCTGCAGATGTGAGGTTTAAGGATCAGTTGGTGATGTGTGGCGGCAAAGGCGCATCTGTCATCGTCGATAAGTCGATGATTGAAGAAATATCAGTAAATAATGAGAAAATAAACATTGTTCTTGATAATTATGTTGTGGGCATAATTAACTAAACGGAACAAAGTAATGACTATTGACAAGAACTTTTACAATGAAGCGTCAGCAGCTAAATTGGGGTGGGATCCAACATGGTTTGGAGAAAAATACTTCGATGATAAGTTAACGCGCGCCATTAAGAAATGGCAGAAAGAGAATCGCTTAGTCTCCGACGGACTCTGTGGTCCAGCCACATTTCGCCGGCTTTGGACTGCGCGCCAGTCCGATATTGACGATTATAAGCCCGAGGAATGTAAGTATTCTAACTATATCGTCCAGAATGGGAATTTCATTCCTATCAAGTGGGATAAGGTTGTGTTATGGTCCGAAAGCGGGGGGATGAAGGCTGAGGCTGGAAATTACTATGATTATACCGGTAGACCTCTACGCAAAATCAGATACTTTGTTAACCACTGGGATGTGTGTTTGAGTTCTCGCTCTTGTCAACGGGTTCTTGACAAGCGAGGTATTTCTGTGCATTTTCTTATCGACAATGATGGCACCATTTACCAGACTTTAGACATGCAACATGGCGCATGGCACGCGGGTTCCGAAAGAGCCAACCGTGCTTCCGTAGGAGTGGAGATCTCTAACGCCTATTATCTCAAATATCAAGATTGGTACGAGCGCAACGGCCATGGCACACGACCAATTGTCGAAGATGCCTGGGTGCATTCCACCAAGCTAGAGCCGTTTCTCGACTTCTATCCGGTACAAATTGAAGCCCTTAAGGCTCTATGGAAAGCCATCCACGAAGGAGTGGACATTCCTTATGAAGCGCCGTTAGGTCAGTTTGGCAACACTTCTACCAAATATGAACAGCATGTAAAATACGGAGACTTTACGGGATTTGTTAGTCATTATCATGTAAGCAAGCGCAAGATTGACTGTGCGAATTTAGATCTCAAGAAACTACTGGATGAATTAAAGAGCGATTGTGATTCTTAACTATGACGTGGTTGTAGTAGGCAATGATTTCGACGCAATACTTTACGCATTCACACATCAGTTGCCTCTTATTAACACCGCCTTCCAGCGGCCTTTTCGGTTTGATTACTGCTCAGATCATTATGATTGGGGGTGCGTTAAACTTTCCAGCTGCTTAAGTCGAGAGGTAGTTACACACGATCAAGTTTATCAGACCGGCATTCCTAAAGAACTTTTATGGGAACGCCTTCTTTTCCTGATGGGGCTCAATGGGCTGCTACCCGTTGGGGGCATAGACACGTCAATTCGGTGGCGGAATGACAATACTATCGTTGCTTCCGGTGAATATGCAAAAGTGGCCGAGATTACCTATGAAGAATGTCACATAATAAATCAAAAACCCCTTGAAAGCAGTAAGATAACATGTTATGATTGGATTGCTTTTAATCGTGGAGGTAAACATGAGATTGATCTCATTGAAACCGCTGACGAGTTTGTAAATCATATATGGTTTTATCCATCAGATCGTATCAGTGGCAATACCGGCGTGAAAGACGCTTGTGCTGTTTCGTACTTGACTGCTGAACAGATTCTTAGCTTTGATTACGCTGAAACAATGGCGCGCTTTAAGGTGGTCCACGAGATGAAAGCACGAGGAATGAAAGGATTATACAATGGTTTATCACCCACAGGCGTTCCTAAATATTACGACTTTAAAACTAGTTTTATTGCTCGCGACAGAAGCACGAAATTACAGCGCGCATTCACACCGCCCACGACGAAAAGTATTCAACATAAAATGGAAACAGAGGAGAATTTATTCGCATCTGTATCATCGGCTTGTGTGGGATACGATAGATTTCTAAAGCATTTATGAATACCGCATCCCATATGGCAGGTATCATTCCTGTGGCCAATCTTCAAACAGATTTAGAGGCGCCATTCGACCCCGTGTTAACCCTGGTTGCTCCCGGTTATACGGCTATTCAAAAATCCGTATTAGAGTGCGCCATCGCTGGCTGTCGGACTATATGGATCGTCTGTGGAGATGACACCGCTCCTATTATACGCAAGATAGTGGGCGAATGGATCTTCGACCCGGTATACCTTTCTCGGCCACATGTGCGCTTTCCTTCCGAGCATCAACGCGAGATTCCTATTTATTATGTCCCTATTCATCCTAAAGATATGGATCGCCGTGATTCGTATGGCTGGTCTGCGCTTTATGGGATAGCTTCCGCATGGCGCGTGGCATCGAAGATCTCGCGGTGGCTATTGCCAGATAAGTATTTCATTTCATTTCCGTTGGGACTACATAATGTTTACGGACTGCGGCCATTACGCCAACAGATCTCTAGCACCGAAGGGAATTTCTTCCTATCTCACAAGGAACAAACTGTATTGGATAATTTGCCATTAAGCTTTACCATGTCAGGTGATGATTTTTTACAGTGCCGGCGCCAGGTTAATAGTTTAACTACAAAAGAATACTACAATACCGACGAGCAATATCCTAGCGAAAAGTTACCGCTAAGCGAAAGATGGTCTGCACGCCACTTCGATTTCGCTACGGTTTTTGGACCGACAGATCGAACCAACGCAGTTGACCATGAAGTAGACTGGTATTATGATGCTAGCCAGTGGGAAGAATATCGGAATTATTTGGGCTCAGAAAATTTCATTAAAAAACCAGCAAAGATCTTGACACAGCCGCGTAGACATGCTAAATTAACATATACACAGGAGGGAAGTGTTGAAGAAATCGAAGATTAAATTTGTGGGACTCCACGCACACTCAGTCGCGGGGTCTATTTTTGATGCCATTGGTTATCCGCAGGACCATATGGATTTTTGTTATGAGAATGGCGGAGAAGCATTGGCTCTAACCGATCATGGAAACATGAACGGGTTAGCCTATCAGGTTTTGCATGCCAAGAAGATGCACGAAAGCGGCCGCGACTTCAAGCCTATCTATGGGTGCGAAGCGTATTTCATTCCATCACTAGAAGAATGGCGAGAGGAATATGAGAAGGCGATGGAGGACAAGAAGCGCGCAAGGTCTATTAAGAAAACTGATCAATCCGGCGCCACTGTCGAAGATGAAGGCAGCAGCAAGAAGGTGCAGGATATCCTCCGCCGGCGAAGACATCTTGTGTTGTTGGCACAGAACCAGACAGGGCTCAACAACCTCTTTAAATTGGTATCCGAGTCTTACCAGCCAGAAAACTTTTATCGCTATCCACGCATTGACTACGCGCTCCTAGAGAAGTACAACGAGGGTATCATCGCCGCGTCTGCGTGTTTGGGTGGAGTATATGCCGGAAACTATTGGGAGAATCGAGAGGAAGGTGATCAAGCTGTACTGGATGCAATGTCAGAGACGACTCAGAAAATGAAGGACATCTTTGGCGATCGCTGGTACGCCGAGGTGCAGTGGAACAACATTGATGACCAGCACAAGTTGAATCAATTCGTTATCCAAACAGCCCAAGAACATGACGTTAAACTTATTACAACGGCCGACAGTCATTATCCAAATCCAGACGCATGGAGAGATCGAGAACTGTATACCCGTTTAGGTTGGCTCGGCAAAGGCGGCTTGCCAGAATATATGGAGTCAGATCTTCCCGAAGGTGTGGAAGAAGTGGGTTATGAACTCTATCCCAAGAATGGGGATCAGATGTGGGAGAGCTACAAGAAGTATGCCACAGAAGGAGGCTTTGAATATGATGACAAGCTCATCCTCCAGAGCATTGAGGAAACGCACCATATCGCGTTTGAGCGTATCGAAAAGTTCTTCCCTGACAATACGGTCCAACTACCAAATTTCGTGGTGCCGGCCGGCTTCACGGCGACTCAGGCACTGGTACAGTTTGCTCTAGAAGGATTGAAAGAGCGAGGCATGCATGAAGATCCGGAATATGTCCAAAGGCTCAAGCATGAACTAGATGTTATTGATGACCGAGGCTTCTCTAAGTATTTCTTGACGATGAAGTCTATCGCCGATGTGGCATCCACAATGATGCTTACTGGTCCTGGCCGCGGCTCGGCTGCTGGGTCGCTCGTAGCCTACGCACTAGGTATTACACAGGTTGATCCTATCAAGTATGGGCTCCTCTTTTCTCGTTTCTTGCGTTCCGACGCTAAGGATTATCCAGATATCGATTATGATGTGTCAGATAGTATGGCGCTCAAGGAGAAGCTGGTGGATATGTGGGGTAAAGATTGTGTAGCTCCGATTTCTAACTGGAACACACTCCAGTTGAGATCATTGATTAAGGACATCTCAAAGCTGTATGATATACCCTTTACTGAAGCCAATACAGTGACGTCAGTTATGATGCGCGAGGCTACTCCCGAAGCTAAGAGAAAACACGGGATCAAGGCGGGTGTTTATACTCCTACCTGGGAAGAAGTCATGGAGTACTCCGCTTCTCTCCAGAAGTATTTGAACAAATATCCGGCCGTCAAGTCACATGTTGAAGGATTGGTGGGGCAAGTACGTTCATGTTCACGGCATGCTGGTGGCGTCGTTATTGCCGAGAACCTAGACAGCAACATGCCTCTGATTAATTCCGGCGGTGTGCGTCAAGCTCCGTGGGCTGAAGGGCAGAACGTTAGGCATCTGGAGCCCATGGGTTTCATTAAATTTGATTTGCTCGGACTCTCGACACTCAAAATGATGGAGGGTGCGATCTACCACATCTTGCGCCGTCATCATGGGATTCAAGAACCAACCTTTTCGCAGATTAGTGATTACTACACTGAGAACCTGCACCCTGATAAGCTGAATATGTCCGATCGGTCGGTATATGAGAATATTTTTCATCCAGGCAAGTGGGCTGGAATCTTTCAGTTCACTGAGCACGGGGCTCAGAACTTCTGCACCAAAGTAAAGCCTAATAGTATCATTGATATTTCGGCTATTACTTCTATCTTTCGACCGGGACCATTATCCGCTGGTGTGGATGCCGATTACGTGGAGGCAAAAGAGCATCCTCACTATGTTTCCTATTTGTCGGAAGAGGCCCGAGAGATCACCGAAGAAACCTTTGGGTTTCTCATTTTTCAGGAGCAGATTGCGCTCTTAGGGCACAAGCTCGGAGGATTGACTCTAGACGAAGGCAATCTTCTGCGGAAAGTTCTCACGAAGAAGGGGACAGGAAAGAATAGCGTTAAGGGAAGACTGCACAAGAAGTTTATCACGGGCTGTGTTGAAAAGGGAATCGCCAGAGACGCCGCTCAGGATCTATGGGATAAGTTTGAGTTCTTCTCTGGCTATGGTTTCAACAAATCACACGCGGTTAGTTATTCTATTATCTCTTTTCAATGTGCATGGCTGTTTAACTACTACCCGGCAGAATGGATGGCGGCGTTCTTGGACAAGGAGCCCGAGAGACGCAAGGAAAAGGCAATTAATATCGCCAAGAAGTTTGGATTTAAGATCGCTCCCTTGGATGTGAACAAGTCTGGTGTAGTGTGGGAGATTAGTGAGGATGGAAAAACACTCATTCAACCCCTCACTTCTATCAAGGGACTGGGAATGTCGGCCATCGAGCAGATTCTAGAGAATCGCCCGTTCACAAATGCCGAAGACCTGCTCTTTCGGGAGGAGATCATCTACAGCAAACTCAATAAGAAGGCGCTAGACGCACTCTGTCGCGGGGGCGCTCTCGATGAAATTGTGGATGATCGCTTCACGGGTAGAAAACACTTTTGGTCTGCTTGTATCGTGGACCGTCCAAAAAATCCCAAGAGATTTTCTGAGAATTTGGAACTTTACCGACCCGAAGGGGATTTTAGTGAGGAAGAGATCATTCAGTTTAAGACCGATTTGACGGGTGTTTTCCCCATTAACCTCGTAATCCGTCCCGATACTGTACAACGTTTGCAAGAAAAATTTGTCCCACCAATCTCTGAGTTTGATCCCGGGCTGCAGCTTTGCTGGTTCATTCCCCGAAAGATTACACCTAAGAAAACAAAGAACGGCAAGAACTATTGGGTGGTTGAGGTTATTGATTCCAACAATGAACTTACTAGAATTCGATGCTGGGGTGTAAAGCCGGAAAAGGATCGGATTCATTTAAATCGCCCCTACATGGCTCGGTTAAAGTATGACGAGAACTGGGGATTTTCCACCTATGCGGTGGGTAAGACATTTAAACTCCTAGGATGAAGAGCATAAGGAACACTAATTATGATAAACAGAGGTATAGAGAGATGAATGTTATAAAGAATTTTAGTCCACTCCTTAAGGACAAAGAGTTTATTGATAATTTACCGGTCGTACTGCGCGTGCGAAAGTTCGATGAGACCGCGGCTAAAGAGTTTGCCGCCGGTGTCTGTAAGGCTCAAAACACAGGACAGCCTATTCTTCCTGTGATAATTGATAGTTACGGGGGGCAGGTCTATAGTTTAATGTCTATGATTTCGGATATAAAACATAGCCGCATTCCTGTGGCCACTATTGTGCAAGGAAAAGCCATGTCATGCGGTGCTATTCTATTTAGTTTCGGCGCCGAAGGTAAGCGATATATAGATCCTGATGCCACCTTGATGATACATGACGTGAGTTCAATGAATTGGGGCAAAGTCGAAGAGATTAAGGCATCGGCCGAAGAAACAGAGCGTCTTAATCGCAAGGTGTATGAAATGATGGCAGAAAACTGCGGACATCACAAGGATTATTTTCTAGATATCATTCACGATCGGGGACACGCAGACTGGTTTTTGGAAGCTGACGATTGTCTCAAACACAATTTAGCTAATCACACCCATATCCCCACGTTTAAAATTACGGCTTCGGTCAAGTTTGACTTTAAATAGGAGGATGCGATGTGGGCGCTTATAAACGACTACGATGGAAACAAGCTCTTAACCAGTATCGGTTTATTAAAGAAGAGCAAGAAATAGTGCAATCGTTAGGGCGTGAAGCTGCTCCCTTGTTTCAGCAGCATTATGAAGGCTTTTTAGTGCGACATGACATTGATTTGGAAAAGCTTAATCAGCAGAATGCCGATCGTATCCAAGAAGCCTACAATATCACGGAGTCCGAGTGGGGTGACGTGCCAGCCCCCGCCGAAGGGGCGTCTTGCACGCAAGTAATGGCCGCGACGTCGACTCAAGAAAAAACAGAAGAACAACAACTGAGCGAAGATGAGCACATTATACATCAAATCTTTACTAAACTTTTTAAGACGATTGCCGTTAAGGTGCATCCTGATAAGATTAATGTATATGATTATGACTTTCATGAGAGAGAGCAGATGACTAAAGATTTCCGCGATGCCAATACGGCGCTTAAAGATAGAAATTATTTTGTTCTTTTAGATATGGCCGAGAGACTTAGTATCCCCCTTCCAAAAAACTATGAACAACAGACTCGGTGGATGAAAACTGAGATTCGAAAAGCACAAGATCAACTAGCGGCACAAAAAAGAACTTACAATTATCTGTTTGCAGCTGCTGAAACGGACGAAGAAAAAGATAACGTCATTCGTCAATTTGTTCAGCAACTTTTTGGATTAAATTTATCTTAAAAAAATATTGACAGCGCTGCGTTTGTTTGTTATATTAGAATAGAACCAACAAGGAGGTACACGTGGCTAACACGTATGAACAAAAGAAAAGATATGTGAAGGAATATATTCGTTCACTGAGTGCGATTGAAGAGGCCATGGAGCCTTATAAGGAGCAAAAGCGCGAATTGCGAAGCGAGTTTCGCGAGAACGGCTGGCTGAACACTGACGAATTAAGAGCCGCAGTTAAAGCCTATCGACTGTTCAAGGGTAAGGTGAACATTGATGAAGTTGTAGACAACTATAATTTGATTGCTGATCCGGAGTCTACCCCATGAATGCAGCAACTCAACAAACTATGTTTAGTTCAAAAACTGGCGAATGGGCAACCCCACAGGAATTTTTTGATAAGCTCAATTGGCGCTTCGGTCCCTTTGACTTAGACCCGTGTGCAAATCCCCATAACACCAAGTGTGCTAACTTTTATACCGAAGCTGAAGACGGGCTCACCAAGGATTGGTCTGGACACACTGCCTTTGTGAATCCACCCTATGGTCGCGGCATTGATAGGTGGATCGAGAAAGCGTATAACACAGCAAAGGACGGCAGATCGAAAGTCGTCATGCTTATCCCGGCACGCACAGATACGAAATATTGGCACAGTTTTGTAATGAAAGCCTCGGAAGTTTATTTTCTTAAGGGTCGCTTGAAGTTTGGCAACAGCGTCAATAGCGCGCCGTTCCCATCGGCCATTGTTGTGTTCGACAGTAACACCTCTCAGCAGAGGTTTGGAACGATGAACCGATGAACCGCAAACAACGCCGCGCAATGCGGAAGGAAATGGGGAAAGAAAACACCGAAAAGCTCTCCCAAAAAATTTTCCAGTTTGAGCAACTGCCAGAAATGTGCCTAACATGTGAAAAGTCATTTGACAAAACTAATCGAGACATGGTAGAATCATGGACAGTGATTGTAAGAGAAAAGAACGACTCCACGGTCCGTCTTTATTGCCCAGATTGCTGGGCAAAAGCGCAAGAAATTGTGGACATATACATAAAACAACAGGAGAAAAAATAATGCCCATTCAACGACTCACTTCAAACGCCCTTCAAAAGATTATTGGCGGAAAAGTTCGGGACACAGCTACATGTGTTATTAAATTTTATTCTAACACATGTGAATTGTGTCACAATTTTCATAATGAATATGAAGAACTGTCCTTCGATCAAAATTATCAGGATATTCACTTTTTCGCATTTAACTTGGCCGACCATCCTACGGTTGACTTCGAATTAGGTTTTGAAGGAGTACCGACAGTTGTCCTTGTCGCACTAAACGACAAGGCAAGCCCTCAAATTGAGGTATGTCCGGATCCTCCCGACCCTCACCCTTTAACCTTCTTAAGAAAAAAGGACGTCTCTCGGTTTATTGACCAATATCGCGATCGGAAACCGCCAACCGTCGACGGGAGGTTTTAAGATGTCAAAGATAGTTTATGATGCCGTGATATCGCAACTGAGGGGTGAGGCACAGGAAGCGTTAGGAATGATTCAACATTTGCTGGAGACTCCATCTATCGGGCGCGACAGCACTCACACTGCACAGATTAAGGAGTATGCCCACAAGCTGGTCACGGCCGAAGGAGCCCTTCTTACGATGCAGCAATACTTTAATCAGCAGTTTTACCCGCCTGTGGAGGCGCCTCCGGGCCCGCCGACGGTTGTTACGCCCGAGATGTCTCCTACTATGCGCGAGGCTTTGGAATCTGAAAAGATTAAGGCGGAAGCAAAAAAGCGGAGAAAGAATCCAAAAAAGAAGGATGACTCATGAACCACATGATAGCTTACGATGACGTGCTGTTGGTGCCTCAATATTCAGACATTCGTTCGCGTTCGGAAATCGATATTGCGTCGAATCTGGGAAAAGGGGTCGACCTGTGCCTGCCTATTTTGGCTTCCCCCATGGATACTGTATCCGAAAGTGCAATGGCGAACGCTATGTCGATCAGCGGCGGCGCAGCTATTATTCATCGTTATAATACGATTGCTGAACAAGTGAAGCATGTTGGCAAGGTAGAGGCGCCAGCTGTTGTTGGAGTCGCCATTGGCATAACGGGAGATTATATGGAACGCGCCGCGGCATGCTTGGAAGCCGGCGCAACTTTTCTCTGCGTTGATGTGGCTCATGGTCATCACATCATGATGCGCGAAGCATTAAGACAGCTGCGTAAGAGTTTTGGACAACGGGTTCACTTGATGGCTGGAAACGTGGCCACTCTAGAGGGCATTAATGATCTTGCCGACTGGGGCGCCGATAGCGTACGGTGCAATATTGGAGGAGGATCTATTTGCTCAACCCGTATTCAGACCGGACATGGCTTGCCTGGACTCCAAACGATTATTGAATGCGCCAAGACCGACAGAGACGTAAAAATTATCGCAGATGGAGGAATCAAAAACTCCGGCGATATGGTCAAGGCGCTTGCAGCCGGCGCCGATGCGGTCATGGTAGGTTCGTTGCTTGCCGGCAGCACTGAGACTCCGGGGGAAGTATTTTATGATCGAGACGGTCACCGTTGGAAGACATATAGAGGTATGGCTTCGAAGGAAGCACAAATCGACTGGCGTGGAAAATATTCCTCCTTTGAAGGAGTAGCCAGCAGAGTAACCCATCAAGGGCCGGTGGGAAAAATCTTAGATGACCTAGAAAAAGGAATTCGTTCGGGCTTTTCTTACAGCGGCGCTAGAACTTTAACCGAACTGCAGGCGAAAGCTGTATTTGTAGAGCAGACAACCTCGGGACTCTCGGAGAGCGGCGCACATATTCGGAGTCGTGAGAGATAATGGAAATAGACTATGGTAAGCTGACCAAACGAGTAGTCTTCACGGAGAATGACCATCGCCATGCCAAGTTCTTAATTAAGCTTAAGCAAGACGGACTCACCCAGGCGGCATTTTTTCGGCAGATTCTAAGTGGATACGTGGAGGGTGATGAGCGTATCCAATCGTTCGTTGATCAACACAAACCGCAGTCTAAAAAGCACAAAAAGAAAGTTCGGCAGCGCAGAGAAGCGGGACAGGCAGCGATACTTGATCATGGATTCTCCGAAGAGCAGATAGAAGATTTATATGACCTAATAGCAGAGGAGCACCCAGAATTATGAAACCACCCCATCCGGGACTACTGGCCTGTAGTCAAATTTGTTTAGATAAACAGGTTGAGTGTCCAAATAAAGACTGTAAATATTGGATAGACTATAAAAAAGAGCAAAATTGCACACTAGTATCTATTTATGTTAACGGACCGATGACACTACGACAAGTGGGAGAACGCTTACATATTTCATTCGCCCGTGTTAAACAAATTGAATCGAAAGCTTTGAAGAAACTCAAATCTCTCATCGGCGGTGATACAAATTTGTTTTTTTAGGTCTTTAGTGGAACAAACCACTATTTATTTTTGAGTTAACGTAACTGTACTTTTAAGGAGAAAAACTAATGGCTCGCAAAACTTTATTAACCGAAGGCGAAATTCGTCAATTTATGAAACTCGCTAATTTATCCCCGGTCGCCAAAACTCGACTGAATGAAATGGGAGTATTAGGCGAGGAGGACGACGAGCTAGATGTTGCGCTCGACGTTGAAGAAGAACCACTCGATGATGATGGAATGGAGGTAGATGCCGCCGAACTGGATGTCGAGGCAGAGCCAGCTGATGACATGATTTCTTTAGGAGACTTTGTTCAAGCACTTGAAGACGCAGTTCAAGACGTAACAGGAAGACCCACAGACGCAGATCTTGAAGGAGGTGAGGAAGAAGATCTCGACATGATGGGCGGCGAAGATGACCTTGAAGTCGATGCACTTGAGGTAGGAGTCGATGAAGACCCCCCTGGTGGGATGGATATCTACGAAGCAGATGGCGCTATGAAAGGCGATCAATCCAAGTCCCGCGCAGACTATATGCATCAACATGATAAAGATCCCGAAGAGGACGAAAAAGAGCGTAGGAGATACGACAGAACTCATAAGGGACACGGCGATCGCGAAGGCGATCAAAGCGCCACTCGTTCTGACTTTAGTCGACGCACCGTGGACCGCAGCAAGAATCGCGCTCGGGGTAGGCTCAAGCAGGCTAAAAATCCATTTTCAGTCGGAGAGAATCTCGATAAAGATGCTCTCGTTGCGGAAGTGGCCAAGAGAGTTGCCGCTCGTCTCCAGCAAGAGACTAAGCGCGACACGATGGTGGATGACTTGACTGAGAGAATTTTTAAACGTCTTACCCAAAAATAATTTGACTTTCATAGAGTAAGATGATACAATAACCACTGGGAGCAATCCAAGTGGTTATTTTTTTAGGTGGTGTATGGAATACATTTTATATTTGCTAATTTTTATATTCGGATATTTTACTTGCAGGGCTGTTTACTTTCTTCGCTCATTAACAACAAGCATGGCATTGATTCGCTTGTCGCAATTAGTGGCGCTTTCGATTTTTGCCAAAACATTGGAAGACATTCATTATGCGCGAGTGGCTAAAATGGAAGGCATGCTAAAGAATAAAGAAAGTGAACACAATGTCCAGGCATTTGTATATCGTTTTGAGGACGAGATAGCTAGTTATAAGAGAAGGTGTATTAAAGATTTAATCGCCCTCCACCCGCAGATGTTCCAAGGAACTGTACAGTTTGATGATTGGAAGTCTGCCATGCAATTTTTAAACGATCACAGACCGGTCGTCGAACACATATTAAGAGGGGAACCCACCAATGATTAAGAAACTAAAAGAGGCCATTACCTCGATAGCAACACCAGGGGAGGGCGAGCCAGACGTTATCTTGGTCCAAGCCCCAGGTCCTAAAGAGCCTGAACTGCAGATGATTGGACTTTTTGCTGAAGTAGTAGAAGAGAAGATTGCTGAAGTGGTGCATGCGATGTTATATCTTAATGAAGTCAATAAAGGCAAAAGTGCAAAAGCCAAGCAGCCGATTGAATTTTATATTTCGACCTACGGCGGTTCGGCTGATGATATGTTTGCGCTTTATGATATAATGAGATTAGTGCGCGAAGATACTGACATCAGCACTGTGGGTTTAGGAAAGGTAATGTCGGCCGGTGTGCTGTTGTTGGCGGCTGGCACCAAAGGAAAGCGCAAGGTTGCCCGCAATTGTCGGATTATGATCCATTCAGTGATTGGAGGCAATCACGGTAGTTTGCATAATATGATAAATGAGATGGAGGCTATCGAGCAACTGCAACAAATGTACTCAGATTGTTTAGTATCGGAAACAAAAATCACAAAAACACAGCTGAAAAAAATGTTAGAACGTAAAGTAAATGTCTATTTATCAGCAGAAGAAGCGGTCGAATATGGAATCGCCGACATTATTGTATAAGGAATCCAATGTCAGATTTAACACAAATACTTAAAGAAGAATACTTTAAACAAATGCATAGCATGGATATGGATTCGTTGATGGAGATGATAGAAGATGTGATGGACTCAGTGGGGTCCATCGTTCGGGAGGATGTTGCATCGGCACCCAAGATGGATGATCGTGATGATGAAGCCACGCTGCGTATGCTTTTACGCATGATTCCCGATATTGAAGTATCTGAAATCGGATGGTCGGATGTAAGGACGCGCGATGAAGACGTCGAAATTAAAGGACCGCAGCGGCAATTGTTGGAGAATTACCTTAGTAATATCAAAGGAGATGACTTTGCAGCACGCATTGAAAATATTTCTGATTTTTATACAAAGGGAGCGGGCCTCATCGCCGAGCATGCCGGCACTGATCGCACTCAGATAATCGTACAAGCAATTTCTTATCTTGTATTTTATAAGACTTTGACAAAGGTGGTCACTAACTTTAACGCATCGTCGGCAGGGTTTAGTTTTGAGTCCTTCCTCGCAGCATTGGTGGATGGCTATCAGATCCCCGCCGGCGGCAACACTATCGCAGATTATGTCGATCGTGCCGGTGATAAAGAGATCCCCGTCAGTCTTAAGTTGTATCGCAAGGGAGGGCTTGAAGTGGGTGGTAGCTATACCGACTTGGTAAACGATCTAGTAAAGCCGCAGTTTTCTAGTTTCCCTGGGATGCGCTATGTTGTGTGCACAAAGAGTCTCCAAGGTAAAGGTTTGGAACAAGAAGGGGCTATTCACTTTTATCAGTTCGATTTTGAGCTTGCGAATGTCATGAGTATCCTTCTTAATTCTAAATATCCCTATGTTATCAGAATTCACCAAGCGTCAATGGCTGCCATCGAAGCTGGACAACAAGTGGGCGCAGCCGAACTACTGGATTTACCTGAAGCGGCCCGAGAGCTTTCGGCTGAAGAACTCACTCCCGTCTTTGCAAAGGCGTTGGAAGGGAGAATCCGTGACTTTCAAGAAGATAACCCTAATCATCCACTGAAAACTTTTGATAACGAAGCTTTAGCTGCGCTTATTGAAGCTCTCAATTGGGAAAAGAACGATGACATCTTCAACAAAGAGAAGGTGCGCGGGAGAGGAGCACTGGGCAAGAAACAGATAGCAAAGTGGATTAAAGCTGCCTACTCGGAATCTCCCGAGCAATATGCACCTTTAGTAGATTTGCTTATCGCCGCCAATGCAGATGTGATTCGTCAACAATCAGCCGCCTCCAAGAAGACAGAGCGCAATAAAATGATAGATGCAATGATTGAGGGAGGAGAGTTTTTATCACCCGAAGACACAGCCGAAAGATATGGAAACCTGGGCCCTCGTCAACAGCGCGAGGCTTTAAAAAGCAGCTTAGGTTATCTGCGCCGTCTGCACTTTGCCTTGAATGAAAAACAGGCCATAAATCCCGGAGAGCCAACTAACACGATAGATATAGGTCAGATCAATATTGGTCGTCAGATGGTGGCTAACGTGCTGAATAGTGTGCGCGATTTGTTAAATGGCGAGGTGTATCAAATCTTCGAATCACTTAAACTATTGTCTGACAGTCTCAATACTTTTTTCGCCGGCGGATTGGAAGATGATTCACAAGCCTACGCCGCAGTACACAATGCTAACAATATTAGTTCATCCGAAATACTATCGGACGATGAAGCCACGTTATCGTGGGCCACTGGCGCGATGTATGAATCTAAAAATAAATCTAACAAATAAGCTTGACAATAGGCGCGTCAGGGATTATAATATAAACTAACCTAAGAGGAAACATGAGCAGAGCATTTGATGACAATCAAACTCTTCAACAGAAGATTATAAAAGGCGCTAACGTTTTGGCCGACAACGTTGCTTCCACATTGGGGCCGAGAGGTCGAAATGTTTTACTCAAAGAGAAAGACAAACAACCATTTATTACGAAGGACGGTGTAACTGTCGCACACTTTGTAGCGTTGGATGATCCATTTGAAAATGCAGCCGCTAGCGTCATTAAGCAAGCAGCTATTCAAACTAACAATGATGCAGGAGATGGTACGACCACCGCCACAGTCCTTGCGCGTGCAATTCTACAAGAATCTCAGAGATTTATTGCATCTGGCGTTTCTCCTATCGAATTGCAAAGAGGCATTGGTCTTGCTGTAGAAGAAGTGGTGGAAGGATTGCGAGAGATGGCCAAGCCAGTCACCAGCACCGAAGACATCGCACATATCGCTTCGATTTCTGCTAATAACGATAGCAGTATCGGTGAGTTGATTGCCATCGCTGTAGACAAAGTAGGTCAAGACGGCTCCATTACGATTGAAGATTCTCGTTCCTTAGAAACATCGCTAGATATTACTGAAGGATTCGGGTTCGGATCGGGTTATTGCGCCGGCGCTTTTGTGACCGACGAAAGGCGCGGAGTGATGAACCACGACGACCCACTTCTGTTTATTACAGATCAAAAGATTTCGACCGTAGAATCGATTCTACCTGTGTTAGAATTGTGCGCACGCGAATCTCGGCCACTTATTTTTGTCGCCGAAGACATCGAAGGTCAGGCGCTTGCTGCGATGATTATGAATGCCATGCGCGGTACACTAAAAGTTGCGGCAATCAAAGCTCCGCATTATGGAGAAGAGAGGAGAAATATCCTAGAGGACTTGGCGATTTCCACCGGTGCAACCTTTATCACACGCGAGAGCGGCATTAAGCTAAAAGATGTTAAAATGCAACATCTCGGCAGTGCCAAGCGCATTGAGAGTACACAAGTTACCACTACGATTATTGGCGGAGCAGGCAACTATGAAGAAATCGATGCGCGCATTGAATCTCTCAAAGAACTTATTAAGGTGACTGATTCGATGCAGGCGTGTGAACGCCATCAAGGTCGCTTGGTACGCTTGGCATCGGGCGTGGCGGTTATTCGTGTCGGTGGCACTACCGAAGTGGAAATGATTGAGAAGAAGCATCGTATCGAAGATGCTTTGGAAGCGGTGCGTTCAGCGCAGGAAGAAGGTATTATACCCGGCGGTGGCTCGGCATTACTCAGAGCGAGTCAGTCCCTGGCTATCACCACCGACAGCGCGCAGCAGGCGCTAGGTGCAACAATTGTTCAGCGCGCCTGCCAAGCGCCGATTGTACAGATGGCTAAGAATGCAGGAGAGTCCTCCGACTTGATTATTGATTCGGTACTTAAAAGCAAACAAGCGATGGGGTGGGATTTCCGCGCTAACGAAATGGTCAACCTATATGATCGCGGTGTTGTCGATCCTGTTAAGGTAACAGTCACTGCATTGAGAAATGCTGCGAGCTGTGCTGGTACACTAATTACCACTAACTTTGGCATCATACAAACGGAGTAAATAAGAAATGGAATTAATAGAGGGTGATTTAGTTTATATACCACAAGATGTGTTGTTGTATAATTTGCAATCGGGATCTAAGCGGTTTAGAACCGACAAGCCCACAACTGCGATTTTTCTTAAGGAGGAGCCCAACTCCACAGTTAAAGTATTTGTAGACGGTAGTGAGATGATTGTGCGAAAAAATCATATATACATAATGGAGAAAAGATGCTCGTAAAATTAACAGAGGTATGTAACAATGCGGCCGTTACCAGTCGTCACCAATACACTTTAAGAGATATATTTATCAACCCGGAACACGTTGTGATGATTCGGGAAGAGCGACGGTTGCGTGAGATCAACGAGGGCGGCGGTGTGCTAGCTGGGCTCGACACTAATCATCGTTTTTCTAAACTCACCCTCAACAGAGGAACTACCGGCACAGAAATCGTAGTGATCGGCGCACCAGAAATAATCGAAACCCAATTGAAAAGCAGCAAAGTACTGCTTAAAGGATAAGCTATGAGTTCACCTAGAGTTAATATTCAATATTCCGTTAGTGTGGAAGATTTGCCAGACGAAATTAGCCGTCTCGTAACAAAGGCTACTCATCTTCAAATGCAGATGAGCGAGGAGTGTGGACAACTTAATACCGCCGATCCAGACACTTTATGGAGCGCCGCATACGTTGGCGATATACAAAACTGGAGAGCGTATTTGGTGGAAATCGATCACACTTTGAAAGATGTTGAAAACTTAGTTAAGTCGTATCTATCCCAAATGGGGTCCTCAGCTCACACTGCCGTAGAGAACACACCCACTCCTTCTCCCTCGTTGCCGCTGAAGGGCCTCCCGTTGCCCTCCCCGGGGGATTTGGACCATTTGATCGAGAATTTTCAAGAACGCATTGAATCTCCAAGAGAGGAAGGGCATGAAATCACCCCTGAAGCCTCTCCATAATTCTTTAGCCAGTGGTTATCTTAGAAACAAGGTGGGACAGAAACAGATAGTCGACTCTTTCTTTTTTTTTGATGGCAACTATGAATGTATGCTAGCACAGCAGAATAATTTTGTTATCGGACATACCACGGCATATACGGTAGGAGAGTTTTGGACATCTTTAGAAGAGTCGCGTCCTTGGATCGAGGGAGTGTGTGAGGATGTAAGCAACATTCTCCATAAACCTGTTTTTGAGCTACTGCAAGACACATGGCACACTCAAGATACATTATTCATTCGCAGCGCGTTATTCTTTTTATTGAGTCGCTGTTCAACAAAGGGGTTGCCTTCGTCGGGAGAACTCTTGACAGAAGGTTTAAGTCCGATGGCTTTTAAGTACTTGCGAGAGTTGAAGACAGAGAATTTACACTTTATTCATCACTCAGAGTCGGATCCTATAGACGTGATACAACCATCTCGCGCTAATAGTATTATTTTGATGAATTTGGGCTCTTATGGGCACGGATTAACTCAAGGACCCGTGAATCTAGGGGTGGAGGAGACTTTTATTGACCACCGCAACGTGAGAGAAAAACTTTTTTCTATGAAGAATCCGTGGATTGTGAATTATACATATAGCAATGCAGTGACAGATTTGTATCGTTCCCAAGATGTTGTTTTACTTGACATGTATGGAAACAAAACGCAGGAGAAATCAGAAGCCCGCGAGGTAGTAATTGCTAACTTCTAAGATGGCACTGGCCATGGCTTTGTTCGCGTTAGGGCAAACTTTAGCATGGTTTCAAATTAACAGTCAATTTGTGTGGGAATGGTGGCGCGCCCATCCTCTTCTGGCTGTAGTTTTATATGGTTTGCCCACCGGTGTGTGTTTTTTGTATGGTGTGCGATTTGCTTATGAGGAAATGGGACAAGTGTGGGGCCCGCGCTTTCTCATCTTTAGTATGTCGTATTTGACATTTCCTCTACTTACATGGCACTTCTTAGGCGAGAGTATGTTTACGACCAAGACAATGATATGCGTCATGCTATCATTTCTTATTGTATTAGTACAATTGTTTTGGAAATAGTCAACTATTTATAATGTTGGAGTTTATTTAATGAGTTATTCGACAGATAAATGGTTTCGCTATCTCAACGAGAATGTGAGACTAGACGAGGGGATTAGAGACATAGGGCTCCCCGAAGAGATAATAGATCGTATTGAGAGTTCTTTGCACGATGCACCTGAGAATGCCAAGACGTGGTTAGGGCACATGTGGAAGAAAACATATTTACATCAGTTTGTACGCCCTTCTAATAGAATGCAGAAGTTTCGCTTCGATACAATGGAGCCATTGCTATCGGCTCTTGACTATTGGACGGGCAGCGCAAAGGCTGACGATATAGACCCACCACTGCCTCCCGTGCAGTTTGAGAATATATTGAAAGAAGATGTGGAGTGGAGCGCAGAGAAAGCGGATCGAACCAAGCAGGTGCTTAAAAATGTCAATACAGCTATTAAAGATCAAGCCCTGGGCAAATGGCCCCGAGCTTTTAAGAGAGCGGCCAAGAATTTAAGCAAGCTAGGATTGAATAGCGAAACAGTGGAGTTTGTTCAAGAGGTGCTCGATAACGCACTCGCTGAAGCATGGAACCAGTTCCACAGCCGGTTCAGGGATGTGTTTGTGTATTTGAATATGCATCCCGATAATATCAGGACTCTTTCTAATATTAAGACTATGGCGTCGGCCGACGAAAAAGCCGAAGCTGAATTACGCGAGCACGAAGACCCTGAACAGATTCTTCACACTTTTGACGATGGTTCATATTGGTATGACCTTGACACAACTTCATGCGATATGGAAGGGGAGCGAATGGGGCACTGCGGCGCTGGTCAAAGTGGTGGCACTCTCTATTCGCTGCGTAAGCCCGAAGGCAGACGGGGCAAGTCCAAGTCTTTCGTGACCCTTGAAATGGGCGACGGAAATATGGGCGAGACTCTCTTCCAAATTAAAGGACGCGGGAACAGCGTTCCCCCGGAAGAAACATGGCCCCACATTGAATGGTTTATTGATAACATGAACGTTCAAGCAATAGAGGAGCAGGGCGAGTATTCTGACGACCCCGAAGCCTTTCATGAGATGAACTTCTGGCTGGAAAGACGCACCCAGGTCAGCATCAGCGGCAATCGCGAGAGCCGAATAGAGGAACTACGAAGCGAATTAGAAAATGCCGATTATGAATTTCAAGGGATGGAGTTTTGTGAAGTCTTCTGGGAAATTGCAGATTATGATGGGGACGGCAATGACATCTATGTAGATCTCGGCTCGTATTGTAGGTTAGAGATCAACTTGGGATGGCCAGCATTTGAACAGAGAGGCGAAGGCTACTTTGCTATGTCAGCCGAGGGCGTAACACTTGATAACATAGATTACATTCCCACAAAATATTCGGAAGTTAACAACTTTGAGTCCGAAGTGGGACTAGATGATATATTGTCTCTTCTTCCCGGTGAGGACAAGGAGATTACATCAATAGAGGTCAAAATGATGGAGGGGGTTGATCCTACCTGGCGAGAAGGTGACCCAATTAAACAGATGCCTCAAACTGCTCATCTGATAGTCGACCTGAGACTGAGTGAAACGGTCGGCGAAGACGGAGCGGTGAGTGATTTCAACTACTTTGCAAGTGAAGTGCGAGATGAGTTTGAAGAAAAGTATGACCAACATGTGCGAGAGGTCCAAATGGAACTGGCTGATGGCGGATATATGTCTAAGAATGCTTATCTTAACAACCGCGAAGACTTGCTAGCATTAGAGGGAGAACTAAAGCATTGGACCGTTGCCAGCTCTGCATCTGAAACTATATTCACGTTTCAGCACGAATCTGGTCACGGATCCGGCACTGCTACTTATTTCATTCCCACCGGCATTAGCCTTCCCACTGCGGCTCTTATTTATCTCGGAGATCAAGCCGGCGCCAATTATGAAGGTTTGGTGCGAGATATTTTCAAGGCGCGCAACCACAGACAGATTTCATCGCCTAGTCTCAATAAACAAATGGCTATGCACCTTGATGATGCGTATGTTAAAGCGCAACAAAAGAGCCGTGATGATAGTGGACAGACGGAGTTTGATTTTGGACCCGAGTATCAACCAGAAGATATTCTAGACCTTCCCGAAGACCTCAATTTCGTAATCAATCCGAAAATCAGATACGAGCCGCGCGAACCTAACAGAGTACCCAGTGTTACTTTTGACATGTTCTTCCAAATAAAGATTAACTACAACGACACCATCGATGAGATTGATAGTGCGTTAAACCTTGTGAAATATCTGAACGAAAATCCCGAGCTGGTTATTGAGGCTGGGAAGAGCATTGTTGCGATTGCCCTTGAGCCACTTGAAGACGAGGTGTCCAAGAAG
>Ga0163180_10000179_pt1 | contig 35613 bp, 26 predicted proteins | sample AtlANTMetagenome_2_FD_109647 | JGI IMG/M metagenome (GOLD analysis project Ga0163180, IMG submission 109647) | Marine eukaryotic phytoplankton communities from the Atlantic Ocean - Atlantic ANT 4 Metagenome | ecosystem: Environmental > Aquatic > Marine > Oceanic | place: North Atlantic Ocean...
GCGTAGTTTCCTGCAGCCGCTTGCTTGTACCCATCCACAAGGAACCACTCTCGCAGACTGTATTTTGGGTTGACGCGTTTCATCTGCATAGAGACTTCCTCACGGGAACGGAGCGACGCCGAATTCGAGTCGGTGGCACTGGCGCTGCCGACGAGCGACGTCCATTTTGTGAGCCACGCTGACCAGCGCTGGTCCATCCCTTCGGGGCCTGCATCACACGTTGAGTTTGGGTAGAAGCTCTTTTTGAGTGGACCCATGTCATCCGGCACATTCGAGAGCTCACGGAAGAAAATGGTGTAATCCAGAGGCGTTTGCATCATGAGCGTTTGAAGCTCACTGAACAGCGCCGAATCAAAAGCATCCAGCCCAAGTTTGGCTGCCCACATCTGCTCCATCTCTGCGCGCATCGCAGTCGAAAAGCCATTGCGAACCTCTTGAAGCTGTTCCAGATCGGACGGGTTCGACATCAGCAAAGGCACCAACGCCGTGCAAAACATGTGGTAGTTGAGTTCTGCTGCCACCGGTTGGTTCAGGAGCGCGAAGTGTTCTCCGCCGCCCGTCCATGGCTGGTAGCGCGGGTTGAACAGCTCGCAGAATCCGAAAGGCCCGTAGTCGAGTGTGAAGCCACCGGCAGCACAGTTGTCGCTGTTGAAGTTGCCTTGGCAGTAGCCAACGCGGATCCAGTTCGCGACCAGCGAGGTGAGGCGACTGCGGAACGCGCGCGCGAGCAGCAGCACCTTCTCTGTGGTGGGGAGCTGCGTGTCGACCACGTCAGCGTACTCACGGTCGATTAGGTGCAGCACCAATTGTTCGAGCTCCTCCATCGCTGTGGGGTGCTCCTTTCTGCGGGCACGCCGAGCGAAGAGTTCAAGCTGGCCCACCCGAATGAACGACGGTGCCACGCGCGTCGAGATGGCGACGGGTTCGGATATCAGTCGGTCGGGGTCCGGTGAGCGGGAGCCCTCCGAATACCACGGCCGTCTGACCGTCTCCGTTTTTGAAACGTACAAACTCAGAGACCGTGATGTGGGTACTCCGAGCCCGTGCATGTGTTCTTGTGCCAGGAACTCTCGGACACTCGACCGAAGGACGGCGCGACCGTCCGCGCCACGGCAGTATGGCGTGCGGCCGGCACCTTTCAGTTGCATTTCCCAGCGTCGATCGTTGAGGACGGCCTCCAGCACGGAAATTGCGCGGCCATCGCCGTATCCGTTGCCGGTTTGGAAGGGGCACTGCTGGGTGTATTCGGTGCCGAAGATGGACAATGCGTAGCCCGTCGCCCAACCGACTTTGCGCATTGGCTCTGGAAGGTGCGAGATATCGCCGGAGAACATCCGGACGAAGTCGGGCGACTTTGCCATGCTGTTGGCGAATCCAAGTTCACGAAAAAGGGTTCGGCTGTGCGCGACGTACTCGGGGTCGGAGATTGGCGTGGGATTGACGGGAACGTAGTGGCCCGTGAAGACTTGCCGCGGCGCGTGGTCGACGCCGTTTTCATTCCCGTCAGGATCGCAGTTGAGGGTGTCCATCAGCGAGTAGTTTGCCAACGGTGCGAGATCGTCAAGCGTCCCGACGGTTGGAGAATTTTCATTGGCCAAGCGATTTGACATCGAACATCTCTCTGCGTGCCCGTACCGAGAACCGCGGCCGTCGCGTTCCCGGCAGCATCAGGCCGTTTCTATGTGAGTCTTATAGCGTGGGCTTGGTGTGAAATCGCGGGGCAACTGAGTTGTTCGATACCATTGGGCATTGTGGCCGCCGCTGCGCCCGGCTTGAACCTGGCTTTTTAGATGGCTCCCGCCGTACGACTTCGCTTCGTATGGCTCCCGCTCAACGCTCCCCACGAACTCAACCGGTCGATGAGCGTGAGTGTGGAAAAACCATCGACAGCCCTATGTTTTTTTAGGGTTGAAAAATGACATATGGTGCTTAGTGATCGCGCGATACCCTTGTATTGCTCCGAGAGAGACAGAAACCCGATGTCCGGTCCAGCCCACAGCCCCAAAACTGCCGACACGCCCACGTCGGACCAACAGACAGCCCAGGAGGGGCCTGTCTCTGGTGGGGTGAGCGGTGTCGGCGCACAGGGCCAAGCCCAGCGGATGCAGAACGGTATGGGCAATGCGGCGGCGCAACAATTGGCGGCTGGGAAGGCTTGGCGGGAGTCGAAAAATTTGAAGGGCAACCCACCGGTCCGCAATGAGACCCCACCGAACATTGGGATTCAAGAGTCTGAAGGCTTGTACAAAGAGCGGCGAGCAGGGGCACAGCAGACCCTGGTGTCGCAAAAGGCTAACGCCGACCGAATGCTGGGTACGGCCACCAGCCCGCTCGACAACCGATACTGGTTCACGAAGGTCTACGCGAACGTCACCGAAAACGAGATCAAATCAGCGGACTCCAAGACCTTCTACTACCCGTCCTACGTCATGCAGTGTGTTCGCTACTTCGACAAGATTTACCAAGACAACGTCAAGGCGGCGGACGAAGGACTCGAGGTCGAGGAGCACTGGAAGCGTGCCTTTGAAGTCTGTGCGGATGAGGACGGCTATTTTGGCCCAGACATCCTCGACTTCTTGAGCGGAGACCTGTATCGGTCGGTCACGTCGCTGGTCAGCTCCATGCAGGCCCACATTCGCTACGATCTACCCCGGGCTGAGGCGTGGGTCTTCAACAGCTACTACAGCCACATGGACGGCGCTCAGATGAAAGACTTTGCGCCCGACTTTATGTCGATGATGGATGTCTTTGAGCGGTCTGCAAACGAAATGAATCCGGTGCTCGGTGATCTCCATCACTTGCCGGCCGACATCATGCCCCGCTCACTTCAAGACATCGCCATGAGCCGTTGGTTTGATGCAGACATGGCCAAAGAGCGTGCGGTCACCTGGGAGCGGGCCGAGCAGTTGGATGCACAGAGCTTGGTCGGCCAAGACCCCTACAGCGAGGGCGCGAACAACAGCTTGGTTGGAGATGTGACGTCGTCCGACAATCTGTCGAATATAAAAAACCTCAAGGGACCCGCGCAGGCGCCGCATATGGACCGCGGATTCTGGCAAGCCGGCGGCAATATGGTTGGAATCGACGGGGAAGCGAGCTGGAATCCAGCCCGATGGTTTGATGACCACAATGTCCGGAACAAGGTGGACTCAAGCTCGGCCAAGGACCTGGAAGATATGACTTCCAGCCAGCGGGCGCAGATGATGCGACGGTGTGCGGCTGGCTTTGCACTCAACGGTGATGAGAGCACCATATTGAAACTCGTCGATGCCAGTGCGCGGGCCGGAGACCTGGTGGTCACGGTGGATGCGGCCAACGCATATGACCTGCTGTATGCCACAGACGGCAAAGAATATGACCGCCTTCGCTCGAAGCTCCAGCAACTGTATTACCCGTACATCACCAACGATGTGGCCATGTCTTATATGCGGCGCGCGATGATCGGGGACACCGATGAGTGGCACGAGACGATGATCATGGACATTCTCGAGGCCAAACGTTTTGTGAACAGCGACGGCCAGATCGTGGACGGTCTGCCGCTCGAGGCATCTGAGGCCCATCAACTGGTGGAGCGAATTGGGCTCGAGTTTGAAGGTGGTGGTTTCGAGGGTGGTCTCATCCAACTGGAAGAAGAACTCGACTTTAGCGATGAGGACAGGCTGCACGACAACATTGGGAAGTCCTCGGGCATCGCCGGAGACGAGCGGGTCCGCAACATGACCCGTGAACCCAGACTGGACGAAAAGCCCCTGTCCCAGCGGGTATCGATGGTCAATCGACTGTTGTCGGGCAGCACAGGAAATGACGATGAGGCGGGTATTATTCGGATCTTGCGCGCATCGAAGAAAGCGGGGGACCTGGTTCCCCTCATCGACCGGGTGGGCGCCATCCGAATCGCCGAGGATGTTCATGGTTCAGACTGGACGGTGGTCAAGCAGATCTTCCAGGACCACTACTACCGCTCGATGAGCCACGAGACCGCGTTTATGATGCTCAACACCTGTATTATTGGCGATACAGTAGAGTGGGAGGAGGAGATGATTGCAGACATTCTGACCTCTCGGTCGGATGGTGAGAAGCTCATCGAGCGATTGGGAGAGGGGGACCGAAAGGAAGGGCTGAATCTTCTGGAGTGGAACTTGGATGGGGGAGACCAGTCCCGAGTGCAGCGGATGTACGGTAAAAGCGGCAAATGGTGGTAGTTTGCTCTTTCCTCTTCAGTTTGAGCTGTTCGCTCAGCGACCCTGCACCTCCCCCGCTGGTAGAAGTTGTGTCTCAATCTGACCCATACCAAGAGTATCTGACCCACGACGGGGTGTACGTCACCTTCAGCGGTGGGATCGGCGAGCCCGCGCTCATCCGGCTTCTTGAAGACAAAGACATGCAGCCACTCAAGTCCATCACTGTGCATGGGCAGCAGCTCACCGAGCGCTCTGTTGTGGCCATCATGAACGCGGAGTCGACGACCCCTCTGCACTCACTGTTTTTACAGGGCAGCACCATTGGTGACGCGGGCCTTAAGTCGATTGCGACTGCACCCAGGTTGGCACAGGTTGAGCACTTGAATCTGGAGAAGGTGAATGCCACTTCTGCTGGTGTGGCGGCCCTCGCTGCATCGCCACATCTTCGCGCCGAGACCCTCTCGATTGGCTGGCAGGCGGTGGGTGATGTGGGTGCGGAGGCGCTCGCTCAAGCCAAGGGACTGAAGTCGCTTCGCTTGGAGTCGGCGGAGGTGGGCGTGGCAGGGGCCGTGGCATTGATTGAGCGAAGCGGGCTGGAGGCTCTTACGCTGATTGGTAACCCAGCTGGATTCACAGACCTGGCAGGGGTTGCTCCTTCCTTGCAGGCGCTGACTTTGGATGACTGTGGCCTGGAATCTTCATCCATCAACGCGCTCGCGAAGGCCGACGCTCCTGCGCTCAACTCCCTATCGATTGAGCGCACTGCTCTGTCCGATGAGGCATTGAGAGCGATTATGGCGGCGTCTTGGTTTCCGCGTCTGGACAAGCTGTCTTTGAGTGCACAGCGCACCTCGCCGGATGTGCGGGCAGCGTTGATAGCGGAGTTCCGTGGTGAGTTTTTGTCCATCTACAGAAAGGACTTGTGACCTTACGAAACAAAAAAGCCGCCCCGAAGGACGGCTTTTTATATGGCTCCCTCGGTACAACCGGGTTCGAACACGGACGTGGTGGTTGGCTGAGTGAGCCCGATGTAAGAACAAATTGTCTCCAATTATAGGCTTTTGAAGTACACAAATGTCTCAAAATACTCTTTGCTTATAGCAAGAACGAACGAAGGCATTTAGAGGTGTTCGGCCGGAGAATTCTGTGTCTATGCTGAAAGTTCGTATCGATGCCGTACCCGTTTCCGTCGTGTTTCTGGTTTTTTGTCTGCAGTTGTGGGCCTGTACTTTGCCTCTCGCATGGACCGCCGTGATGACCGTGGTCTTGGTATTCTTTTGTGGGTCTGTTGTTTCGTTTCAACACCACCACAACCACTGCCCCACCTTTCACCAGCGCTACCTGAATGAAACGCTCGATCTCATCATGGGTCTACAGAGTGGAATCACTGCCTATTCCTGGGTGCTGCACCACAATATTGGTCACCACGGAAACTTCTTGGAGCAGTACCCCGGCACCGGAAATGGGCCCGTTGATGCGAGTGCTTGGACGCGGGAAGATGGCAGCTGTATGGGCCGCTGGGAATACGTATGGGTGAACCGGCTTCGAATGCACTCCGGGTGCACATTGGTGGCCGTTAAGGCGAAAAAAATTGGACGACTGTACCGGAAATTTCGCATCATTTCTTGGGCCGTCACGGCCGCCATGCTCGCCTTGTTTGGGTGGCAAGCACTGTTGATTTTTGTGGTCTTACCCCAGGTAATGGCGCTCCTCACATTTGAGGCCACCTACGACCATCACTCTGGGCTGTACACCGAGGAGCCCATGGAGGGCTCACGCAACATCACTTCTCAGATGTACAACTTGACGCGATTCAACCTGGGCTACCACACAGCGCACCACCTCAAGCCCGGTGTTCACTGGTCTCGGCTTCCCGAACTCCATGCGGAGATTGAACCACACATTCCGGGCACACTCATCGAGGGCGACGATGGCGCCATCTCGAGTTTGCTGAAGAGCATCTTTCGCCCCAAGCCCCGATCTCCAGCACAGCCATGACCCGTGCTTCAAGGTTCGAGTTGAATTGAAGCAGCGACCATTTCATTGCCGTTTAGATTCAAGGCTAAAAGTAGTGAAATGGTCCATGAAAGACACAAAAAAACCGCCCTGCGAGCAAGTTCTCACAGGACGGTCAATGGCTCCGCAAAGGCGAACCGCGACGTACGGGCCTGATTGTCGACTACTACAGGCTTCCCGTCCGTCGGCGACCACACTCTACCTGTGCCCAGTGGTCTCTCGTGGTGTCAGGGTGTGCGATTGAGGTGGACGAGCACTCCGGTGGGGCCGCCGGGTTCGGCGCGGCCCCAGGCGGGTAGGCCGACGGTAGGGACCGGGTTGCCCGCAGCCCCGCCGTCATCGGCCGCTTCCGCGGATGCGGTGCTTGGTCAAGCTCGTGTTTTTGGACTTGGATGACGACGGCGCGATCCGGCTCCAGAGTCACTTCGATTTGTCTTGAAAGAAACTCCAGACCCGTTCCGCCATTTCCACATCGTGATTCTGTCGTCCTACAATGGCTTCAAAAGAGCTGGAGTACTCTTCGGCAATGCTCGGCTCCGCATGCCCAGCGCCATCCATGGTCAGGAGGATGACATCCTGAATGCTGGTGTCGCCGGCATGCGTTGTTTGAATGACGGTGGAGTCATCTGCTGTGTTGATGTTTGGAAGGGTTTCCGTGGCGGCACTTGCCGTGTTTTGGTTGATGTCCTTCCAAAACCCAATGGTCTCGACGGTGGACAAGACTTCCCCCCGGCCACCCGCCATGAAGCCTCCATTGTAGGGCAAAATGGCATCATCGGTTCCATTCACCAGCAAGAGGGCGACGGCCTCGGTTGGTGACGAACAATTGGAGTTTTTCGGCAACGAAGCCACAATCGGAGCAATCGCGGCGAATGTATCTCCCGCCTCGATCGCCAGACGAAACGACATATGACCCCCATTGGAGGTCCCGCTGGCATAGATTCTCTTCGCATCAATGGGATAGGTTTGTGTCATCGCTTCTGCCAATTCCACGATGAATCCCACATCATCTGTGGAGGGGTTCGTCATGGTGTCTCCGCGACAATCATTCCAACCCAATTTATCGTCGGGTGAAATGACTCCCTCGGGCAGGAGGATGAAGATCTTCTCGCTGGCTGCAACATCCAACCAAATCTTGTACGGAGCTTTCCGATTGTTGAGCCCCAGCAGTTGATCGACAGACCCGCCGTGGCCATGCAAAAGGATGACCAGGGGATATGAGGCTTGGTCATCCGTCTGGTCTGGAGCGAAAAAGTGAAATCGGCGGACTTGCTCATCGTGGAGGACTTCCCAGTCGGTTTGAAGCCCGACCATTTGTCGGTCAAACGGGTTTTCGATGCCTGGATTCGGCGATGTATCTGTCAGACTTTCGTCCGGTTCACCGGGTGCGTCAGCAGTGGCCTCATTCATGTCTTCACCCGTGGAGTCACAAGCCATCAGGTGAAAAGACGACAAACACAACGCGGTGAGAAAAAATGTTCGTAGAGATGACATGTTCAACCGCAAGGCCGCGAAGTGCGACATACCTCCTGCACGCATATTCCTTCTCCTGCCCAGCATGTGTTCACTTTCAATATCTATCACGATAGGAAGGGAATCGAAAAGCAGTCGCCGACCACGTAGCGCCCCCTCAAACCCTTGTATAAACGGTCCTTACGGGCGGTTCGTGGCGAGGAGCTGGGGTTCAAAATGGCTCCCGCCGTACGTTCCTCCCTTTGGTCGGACTTTCGCCCACGGTCGCCATAAAAAAAAGCCGCCCCGAAGGACGGCTTTTTATATGGCTCCCGCTCGCAGACTTGAACTGCGGACCCTCTGATTAACAGTCAGATGCTCTAACCAGCTGAGCTAAGCGGGAATGCGACCCGCTGTCTATCTCACCCGCGCATGACGTCAAGGTCAGTCGACTGTGACGATCTGCCGACGGCGAAGCAAGGCCAGGCCCAAGATCGGAAACGCTAGCCACATATTGGGGGCTGCTGCAGACGAACATCCGCATCCCTTGTCCTTTTCATCGCCCTCCGCTTCGGTGTCTTCTTCACCGCCACCGTCGCTTCCAGCGTCACCACCACCGGTTCCGCCGCCACCACCGCCAGCAGTGCCGGTGTCATCTTCTGAATCGATGTCCAAAATGGACGCACAGGTCTGTTCGATGCCGTTTGAACAGTCGAGGGCTGCCGCTTCTCGGTTGTACAAGCCTAAAATGTACGCGCCCGCACCAAAGCCCAGCATCGGCGTCGGTCCAAGATACCGGCCGGTCTCCGAATCCATCAGCTCAGGAATGCTCCAAAGGTTCAAATACGCCTGCCGAGTAATCCAGTCTTCGATGGCACCGGCTTTGTCGAGATCACAGCTGCGTCGGTACGCTTCCGCCAAGCGCAGATCCATCACCACCCACTCTTGCTCGTCATAAATGTCGCCATCGTCATTGCGCTTAAAGCCCATGCCATTGGCGACAGCCAGCCTGTCTTCCCAGGTCGCGAAACTGTTCAAGGCCGTAGGGCCCTGAGCATCCAAAATGCCGTGATTGAATGCTTCGACTGCGGCCAGATCGATTGCATTCTCGGCCTCTTCTTCTGCATTGCCCAGAAGTCCCAGGTCGGGGTGGACCAACTGTTCGCACAAGCCCCGCTCAAGGCGTCGTGCGCCTTCTTCGTAGCTCGCCACATCAGCAAGCCCAGCGATGGCGTCGAGGCCTTCAATGGCCATCGCCGTGGTGTAGGTGAAGTGCTTTTCGTTGCCGTTCCAATGCCGTTCCCAAATGCTCGAGTCGGCCTGAATCAGGTCGAGTTCATCGATCGCATTGAGCAACGGGTCGGCCACGGCTGACAACACATCGTAGTCGTCGATGAACGCACCATCGCCGCCCGCTTTGACGTACTCGCTGATGGCCCACAAGGTCAGCCCAAAGTTGTCGAGCTCGATGTTGGGCCCGGTGCCATCATCATCCGACCACTCCGAACCATCGCCATACAGCCGACAGACGCTCAAACCATAGTCCATGCCCACTTGGTCCACATAGCCGCCCGCCTTGTCCTGCAAGGTGAAGGCGATGGCTGCGGCCGCCTCATCCAGTTTGCCCGCCCGCGCCAACGCCACCGCGGCATAGGCTTGATCGCGGACCCAGGTGATGTTCCAGGCATGACCAAAGGTGTCGCTTTCCGCCCCCACAGGGAAGGAGGCTGGGATTTGACCAAACGAGGGCCCCTCTTCGGTCACCTGAGCCATTTTTAAGAAGGTGAGATTCTGCTTGAAGACACCGTATTCTTCGTCGGTCGCACTCGTTGGGCGCGGAACCGTGTCGTGGAAAGGCTTCCAAAACCCATTGCCTTCTCGCAAGGTCCAATTGGCAGGCTCGATACCGTCAACCCACGCCGATCGCTTGGCTTCAGCTGTGCTGGTGTCGCCTTCAGAAAAGAACATGGCAGTCACATCGATCCAAACGGTCTCTTCAGGTCCAACCTCGACCGTCCATTCAAAGCCACCTACTTGGTTGTCGTTAAACCACGGCTCCATTTCCGTTCCACAGCGACCATCGAATCCGCCCACAGTATCGAAAGCCTGGTCACACGTGTACGACGAGGTGTCACGGTTGGTCTGAAACCACATCCCTAAGCCGGTTTCACCGCCGATTTCGACGAGGTTTTGTCCGTCGGACCAGATGCCTTCGTTGCCGTTCAATACGCCTTCAATCGGTGAGCCCACATGCACATTGTGGAGGCTGTTCACCACCAAGGTCTTGGGCTCGCCCTCCGTGGCGTTGTTCCGGATTTCCAGCATGTGCACATAGCCAGGATGGTCGAGTTCCATCGGTGTCCACGCCCACTCGGTGATCAAAAAGCTCTCGTCGTCGCGACGCTTGATGCTCATCATGCCCGAGCCCGTGGGCTGATAGCCCGAACCCAAGTTTTCGGTCAGCCACATGCCGTCCACACCAAAGTAGGCGTCATAGAGCAGATCCCGGACCTCGTCCTCCCCCGCTGCGCGCTGCTTATAAATGCGGTCGCTAAATCGATCGATCACAGCCGATGCTTCATCTTCACCGTTGAAGACCAAAACACCGTGGCCATTGCCGCTGACCAGTTTGGAGTGGGACCGAAACGGGATGGTTTCAGCCTGAGCAGAAAAAACGAGAGAAAAAATCAGAGCATTCATGAGGCCAGCCTAACCCCTCTGAGCAGACGCCCAACACACCTTTTTCAATCCATGGGTGTCCTTGCCGGTGACCGATAGAACGAGCGCTCCGAATCCCTCAACTCAACCCGCAGTTTGCGACTTCCAGCCCGCTTTTCGTGAGAGGAAATACAGGGGCACTCCCACCAGTAAGGCGATGCCTCCCTTGATCAGGCGACTGGGGTCGGTGTTCAACAACAAGGCCACGCACAGCAGGATGGTCACCACTGGAATGACAGGTCCGCCCGGCACCCGAAATCCTGGAGGCCGCTCCGTATCTCTCTTGCGAAACACCAACAGCGCCAAGCACGTCGGGATGTACTGCGCAAATCTTGCCACCACTCCTAAAACCGCCAACTCGACGAAGGTGCCGGATAAGGACAAGCCGCAAGCCAAGAGCCACGTCAGGCCGATAGCGGGTCGAGGGGCACCGGTTTTTGGATCCGCTCGACTGAGTACAGGCGGCAAATCTCCCCGCTCAGAGAGGGCGAAAAATCGTCGTGGATTGACCAGGGCCGACCCTGAGTTGGTTCCAAAGACACTCAAACAAATCCCCACGGCAATCACCGTGCCACCCATGGGGCCCATAAATGCAGAGGATGCCGCGGCGACAGGATTGGCATGTCCGGCAATACCGCCAAAGGTACCCACCGCCACTCCAAAGATACCCATGTACACCAAGGTGACGACCGCCATCACGATGAACAGAGCCCGGGGAACGTTCTTTTGAGGATTCGCCATCTCTCCCGCAGGCACCACCAAGGTCTCAAAGCCCGCATAGGCGTACAGCAGCAGCATCGTAGTTTCCGCTAAAGGCGCTTGCCCATGCGGAGCGAAAGGTGTGAAATTTCCAGTGTCCACAAAGAAGACACCCACCACGATGAACAAGGTCAGGGGAACCATCTTGGCCACCGTGAAGAACTTCACCACCGCCGCTCCTCGATCCGCCCCCATCCAGTTCACTGCCGTAAGCAGGGTAATGACAGAAATGGCCACAACCGACTGAAGCCAGCCCTCCGCCACCGCTGGAATAAAATGACCCAAGACAAGGGTGAAACCATTGGACAAGGCCGCCCAAGAAATGATGCCCACACAGCAGGTCATCCAACCCACCTCAAAGCCCACAAAATCACCGAAGGCTTCTCGCGCATACACGTAAGCGCCCCCAGTGGTATCAAAGCGTGCGCTCACCTCGGCAAAGCATAGGGCGATCAAAAAACAGAGCACGCCCCCCATCAATAGAGCGAGACCCGCGGCCGGTCCCATCATCCCTGCGGCCTTTCCTGGAAGCAGGAAAATCCCCTGTCCGATGACCCCATTGATGCCCAAGGACACCACTGTGGCCAGGCCTAAACTCCGTTTTAGTGTCGGGGCATTGTCCACGCGGATCTACTCGGATGGATCCACAGAGTCGGCGTCGTCTGTTGGGGTCGGAGTGGCGTCTGGCTGTGGCGTGGGAACATCGGTTTGTTTGACCAAGTTGGCCACCGTGGGGTGGGTGCTGTCGATCAGACGCTTACGGGCGTCCTCTGCCATCGGTCCCTCTAGTGCCAACGTGGCAAATCGCATGGCCACGGATTCTGGCAATTCATCCAGTAGACCGAAAGTCAGCACCGCTAAACCCTTGTATTGAGGGTCGGTCACCCAGGTGTCGATCGTGTCGGCTTTGGCTTCGGTATGCTCCCGAATCACACACTGAGCGGCCCGTATGCCGACCCAGGGAGGCGATTTGGTATTTTGGATGAGCCACAACAGGTCGTCCGCTACGGATTCACTCATTTTGGCGAGGCTCTCGCACGTGGGTGCCTCATGACGGACCTGTAAAGCATTGAACATCGAGATCTGAACAGGGCTCGGCTTGGGTGGGGCTATGGGCGATAGCGCTGAAGCCATACCGGTCATGAATAAAAGAGTTGTGATCACGCTGCCTCCTAAAGTGCGCCGGTGTACCGGTGCAGAATCTCCACTTGGACGTCTGAGAGTTGATCTTGTTCGATACAACCCGAGATGGTGCATACCGGGCTGGGAAACATCAGGTTGTCCCCCAGTTGATCTGTACATGTGCTTTCGCTGCTGCAATTGGGGGTGTCGTCACAGGCGTCCCAAGTGCTCCAGCCGGATTGTTCAACCGGATGAAATAAGCCCATATAGTGACCCACCTCGTGAGCCATGGTCTCGCCCAGAATACTGATATCGACCGCATCGAAGTTTCCGTCGATGCCCGCACTGGCCAACCAACTCAAGACCACGGCACTGCGCGTATTGGCCGTCAACGTTCCCGGTATTCCACCCGCCACACCGAGGTAATCCGTGCCTCCGAGGATGGTCTCGCCCACAATCATGGTGATTTCTTGTTCCTCGGAATCCAATACGAGTTCGTAGATTTCTTCGGATCCATCCCCGGGGTAGGGAAGATCGGGATCAAAGTCGCTGCTTTCCACCCGCACGTTGGGCTCCAGCCCAAATGGTGCCCAAATCTCGCGCCATCGTTCGATACCTGCATTCATCGCTGTGGTGACGGTTTCGTCGTCATCTACACCTCGAGCGTAAACCAGGCGAACGTTTACCACTCCATAGTCGAAATCATCATCATTCTTGGTCTGCACAATCACGCGAATTTCGGAACCGGATTGATAGTAGTTTCTGCCATCATCGCCGGTTTTGGAGGCCGATAAAACCACTTGCCAGTCGCCGGGATACAAATCTCCTTCTTCGGCTCGAATGGGCCAGTTCATGACCATCTCAGAAGAATTGGGCCAGATGGCTGATGTGAGATTGGTGTTGACATCCCACCAGTCGTCCCAAAAGAACGCAACCTCTCCGATGGGATTGATGATTTGTTCGAGTGCCACGAGATGTTGACCATCGGCGGTCAGCATGAAGGAACCTTCTCCTTCGTCTACCTGAACTGTGACCGTGGCCAAGCCCGCCTCGGTGACCACCACCCCTTCCTCGGTTTCAAGAGAAGGGTCTGAGTCTTTCAGTAAATCTTCGCAGCCCAAAGCCACCAAACAAAAGGGGAACCATCGCATGATGCGGAGTATAGCGTTGAGTGGCCCTATGCGTAGCGGTTGAAGCGTCCGTCCCTCAAAAAACCGATCAGCGTTAAACCGCTTTTCGTGGCAAGGGAAACGGCCAGAGACGAGGGTGCACCCACAGCGGCTACGACAGAAATCCCCGCCATGAGTGCCTTTTGAACGATCTCAAAGCCGGCGCGACCGCTGATTAAGAGAATTCTGTCGTCGATCGGCACCTCGCCCTGCTCCAGTCGCCAGCCAATGACTTTGTCGACGGCATTGTGTCGACCGATGTCTTCTCGAATCACCTCGAGAGAACCCTCGGTATCAAATAGTGCAGCCGCATGGAGGCCCCCCGTTTGCTCGAACACGTCCTGCGCTTCTCGAAGTTTGTCGGGCAAACTCAGAAAGATCGGGTCCGCGACGGTGAGGGTTTTGGTCAATTCAGGGGCGTTGAGGACCACTCGGTCGATGCTTTCTTTACCGCAGATACCACAAGAGCTCGAGGCAAATAGGGAGCGATCGGCGGCACTTCTGCGGGCAGCTTCGACACCGGAAGCGAGTCGGGTATCCACGGTATTTCCTCGTGGGTTCGAAGGGTCATCCACATGGGCGATAGCAGTGATGTCGTCTGCTCCATCGATGACGCCTTCGGTCAATAAAAAGCCGGCGGCAAGCTCCAAATCATGACCAGGTGTGCGCATGGTGACGGCGACAGCACGGCCCTCAATTCGAATTTCAAGGGGCTCCTCAACGGCCACGTAATCGGTGTCATCGCCAGTGCGATGAAGCCCATGACGGGTGACATTCACGGGTGTGGACGATGCCGATCCTGTGGGACCGTTCGGGCCTTTAAACCTCATGTGCACTTTGTCTTCGGTGCTATCGCGCAAGAATCACACTGAACCGCTGATCTCGAAGATCGACAATATCGAAATCCGTAAATTCAGCGCGTTTCAACGAGTCTCTCATTTCAATGAGGGTGTGGGAGCGTCCCTCAGAGGTGTACATGAGCATGGTGAGCCCAAACAGCGCGGCAGATTCGGGTCGTGCCATCGTATGGTCCAAGAACATATCCTTGATGGCCAACACGCCACCGGGAACCAATGCTTGGCGGATACGGGGGGCCAGCCGATCCCATTCGTCTGGACCGAGACCGTGAATAATGTTGCTCATGATGATCAGGTGGTATGGACCGCCCAGGTCGTCCACCATGAAATCACCGGACCGTGTCTCGATGTCGTCCCCGTACCGCTTTCGGGCAATTTCGCAGCACATCTCTCTGTCAAATAGGGTGACTTTGTGACCTTGTTTGGCGAGCTCATGCCCATACCGACCATGGCCTCCACCCAAATCCAAGGCGCGGCCGCTGGGAACCCAAGGCACAAGTATGCGTGCCAGTTCGGATGCCGATTCCGCTGAGCGTCGGTACAACATATCCATGAACGCCTGCGTGCGTTCGGGGTCGGATTGGACCACGCCACCACTCGTGACTTTAGAACGTCCATCGCGGTCACGGATGGGACCCCCGTGCTCCAATACCGTATGAAGTCGGGCTAGATCGTCGAATGCAGCGGCGGCCTTGGCATTGGGAAAGGCGCCCTCAGCCATGAGCGCTCGGGCACTTTGTGACAAGGCCCAGGCCGTACTTCCATCCGGTTGAGGGTGGCGAATGAGGATCCCGAGATGGGCGAGGATAGGGGCCGTATTTCGAAGGGCGTTTCCCTGGATCGGTAAATCCTCTGCGATGATGGGCTCACCCGTTGAAAGGATGTCGAACAATCCCAGTTGTGCCCACGCCACAATCACTGCCCACGCCGATGCGTGCATGCGCAGCGAATCCAGGTCGCCTTCCGTTTTGATGCTGTTCATATCGACCCTCGCGCTAAGAGAGCCTAATTCTGAATCGGACTAGATCACAACCAACTGCTAGGATCGTAGACCCCATTGTCGTCGCTGACGACTTCCATCTTGTCATTCAGATGGTAAATGCTGGGAATGCCGGCATTTTTGTCATACCAAAAGGAGGGGTGATCGTAATCCATGCGGTCCCATTCCGGCACGGCCAGTACAGGGATGTCTTCTAAGGCGTATTGGTCTGCCCAACTCTGGACGAAGGCTTGGTCGGGAGCCACGCCTTGCTGGTTGGTGTTGGTGATCAATGTCACCAATTGGAGGTTGTCATCCCGGTAGGTGTCCTGGATGTCCTGGGCAGAGCCAGCAAAGCTACGACAAGGGCCACACCAGCCTGCGCTGACGACGATCATGACGTGTTTTCCGCAGAAAGAATACAGATCGACCGCTTCACCGTACTGATCGGTGAGCGTCATATTCTCAGGAACGTCTCCCATTCCCAAGGATGGCCATGTGTAGACTTCACCGGAGCTGGGGTCTTCGTAACGCCCTTCCCCCGTGGGACCGGTGGGTACGGGAGGTGTATCGCAAAACCCGACGTTGTAATCCCCCTCGTAGGGTCGACTGTATTCATAATCGGGATTGGTGCCGGCCTCTTCCTCTTCCGAATTAGTGAAACCGTCATTGTCTGAGTCTGCATCGGGGTTCGTACCGCTGCCGCTTCCGTCCCCGCTGCCGTCCCCGCTGCCGCTGCCGCTGCCGCTGCCGCTGCCGCTGCCGCTGCCGCTGCCGCTGCCGTCGCTATCGGCACTGTCTTTGTCGTTCCCCCAACTGAAAAATGGTGGAGGAGAAGCGGTCTCATCTTCGCTAGCGCAACCGAAAAGTAGAAAGGCAAATAGGAATTTGTGCATGGCTGATCTCCCCAAAAAAAGGACCTGAACTCCACCCCAGTGTGTCTATTCTATCTGGGGTGAAGGTTTCTGAGTGATGAAATCGTCAAGCCGTGTTTGGGTGTGTGTTTGTAATGCCAAAAAGTCGGCCTGTGACCATTGTTAATTGAGATTAATTACTTTTCCATCTCCACCCACAATACGTTCGTGTTGGCGATCATAATGGTGGGGAATTTCCGCTGCGCGAGAGAATACGTTCATTAACATCTCGTCCAAAGTGGACATCGCCCATCGAGTGACCAATTCATCAGGTATGGCACCTCCGATGGTCGTTCGAGCCTGATACACAAGCAGCGTTCCTCCGTCGATGGGTACGGCGATCCAGGCTCCGTCGAGGGTCGGTATCCAAAGCGCATCGGGGTCTGCGGGTTCGCTATCGATGGGAGCATCTAGCCGCCAATACCGTTCCCAGAGATCGTTGTTGGTAGCGTCTGCCAGTGCGGTATTGTTGGAGATCGAAATGACCCATTGGCGATCGTGAAAGGGCCATGGCAAATCCAGTCGCTGATACAGGCGTTTGGCCCCATCCTCACTGTTCCCCAATCGTTGTTCATAGAGGGAGTTCACCATGGTGTTGTGCACTTCATCGATGATGGCGATCCAGACCGAGTCTCGACTATGGGGTGTCCAGCCCACCCCAATGGCACGGTCCGGACCCTCCTGAATCAATCGCCGTTTTGCAATTTTACCCTCAGCGACACGTTTGAAGTCGGTGGCATCGAGCAAAACCGTATGTTTTGCGTGATGGCCCAGTGTGCTGAAATTTCTGGCCCAAACGTCGGACAGTTCCTCGGCCGTGGGTTGGGCGAGGCATGGGGTCAGGGTAAGAAGAGCGAGAAGCATGGGCTGAAGTGTGTTTCAGGCGGTACGATGATTTTAGGCCGATTCGACTCAGGTAGAGCCCGAGGCGTCCGATTTAGCCTACACGATAGTGCAGTTTTTCAGGGGACGCCCATTGGGATTTGACGACCAAAACATCAGACCGGACGGCATGCTGGCCCGTGCTTGGTGGTGGATCCGCGCGTGGACTATCCGCATGCTGGCTCCTCGTCAGACCACCCGAACCCGACGGCCGAGAGTGGTCCCCGACCCCGCTCTTCCCGGTTTGCCACCCCCCCCAGGTATGGTGCCGGACACACGGGCTCAAGAAGCGAGAGCCCGCCGACAGCTGGGTCAAACCCCTCAGCCTGCTTTGGTCGAAACGCCAGACACCGTCGAGATGGCTCCACCCTGGAAAGAGGGGAAGCCCGCGCCAAGCATTGATCCCGATGAAGTGAGGCCGTTTTTGATGGGCGCACTTTTTGAGGTTCAGGATGAATGTGAAAGTGAGGCCGACAAAGCTTTTTTGACTCGGTTGATTCGACAAGTGGGCACAGATCAACTCGATCTTCCTCCCTTTCCGGATGTGGCTTGGCAATTGGACACACTGTTGCGATTGGGGGACCCACCGCTCGTTCGAGTGGTCAAATTGGTCAGGCGGGAGCCCGCATTGGTTCGTCGCGTTTGGACTCAAGCGTGTTCGGCATTCTACGCTCGACCCCCCAACAGTCTGGATCACGCTGTCGCGCGGATCGGTTTCGATGCGCTTTGGCGGATCGGTATGAGTGCATGCCTCTACTCGGAAGTATTTCGGGTTCGTGGTTTCCAAGAAGCGGCGGACGATGTTCGTCAACATGGCATCGTGACCGCTGATGTGGCCGCGTGGTTGAGTGGTAAAAAATTGGGTGCTGTGTACCTGGCGGGTCTTTTACATGGCGTGGGGAAGCTTATGATTTACAAAGCGGCCAGCACCCAGCGCTCTGTAGGCATGCCGACATTATCGCTCGTCGACAAGGTGGCAGATGAGGTCAATGCGAGCATTGGGGTGATGGTCGCGCATGCCTGGAAACTCGGTCCCGAGGTGGCTGCTGGAATCGGTTTTTATCTCGACCCCCTAAAGGCTCCGCCTCAGTATCAGGAGACTGCGCTACAGGTGAAGGTGGCAAACATCGCGACGCATACGGCCGTATTGAGTCGAGAAGGCAAGGACTGTGGCGGGCTTTTAGAGTTGCTGAATCTTGAGGGGATCCAATTCGATGTCGCGCGCACCATTGGAAAGGCCCATGAGATTTTTGACGGTCTCGAGACGCAGTCGGATGCGCCCGTGCTGGATGTCGCTCCGGCCGAAACCTGAGAACAGGCCGGCACTCGAATTATGCTTCTGCTTTGAGTTCACCCAAAAGGGGTGGAAGGCGTCGAATCAACTCATCGCGTGTGGCTCTAAACGCTTCATCTTTCTCCTCTTCGGGAGCGGAAGCTGGGTCGGGAAGAGGCCAATGAATGTGGCGTTTTTTTCCGGGTAGAACAGGACACTGTTCTTGTCGGCAAAGGGTGACGATGACATCGATCTCATCCATTTCGACTTCGAACATGGACTTTGAACGAAGCCCTTTGTCATCAAACCCACCTTCCGCCAAAACGCGGCGTACTTGGGGACGAACGTGGGTAGGCTCGGAACCTGCCGACCAGACGTCCAGCTCGGGGGCGAGATCCCGAGCGATGGCTTCCGCCAGCTGAGACCGTGCCGAGTTGGCGACACAAAGAAAAAGAATACCTGCCATCTGCCGCCCTTAATCCTTCTGGAGGCGTCATCAAGGTCGTGCTACCTATTGTCGTGGAGAGACAGCCGATGCGAACGACGATCTGGGTATTCTTGAGCCTTTTGGGGTCGATGAGTTGTGCTTCCGACAAGGGAGAGTCCTCGGATGGGTCCTACGGCTACAACGACACGACTGCGGATGCCGACGCGGATGCCGACGCCGACGCCGACGCCGACGCGGATGCGGATGCGGATGCGGATGCGGATGCGGATGCCGACGCGGATGCCGACGCGGATGCGGATGCGGATGCGGATGCCGACCCGACTTTGACACCGGGCAGTTTTGCCGGCGATCTCGAGACCACCTACGTTTACTCGGGTTCTTTGGGTGAATGGGATGACAGCTGTACTGGACCTGTTTCCTTCACTGTGGATGATGCCTTGGTTTTGGATGGAGAAGGCAGTTGTGCCTTCGAGGCGTTTGAGATGGGATTCTGGGTTCAGGGAGAGCAAACCGGTACAGTCGTCGAAGGCTTGCTTATTTCAGACAATTCATTGGGGAGGGTTGAAACCCCATTTTCGGGTACGCGTTCGGATGATCAGATCAGTTTGAGCTTTGATACCGTCCACGCCGACGACGGGGAGTCGGTTCAACTCATGGGCACGATTACAGCGACGATGGTGCCGTGAACGGCCTCCTTGATATCGCCCTCGGTTGGGGTCGTGTGGGATTGTTTGGGTTTGGGGGTGGACCGGGAATGATTCCTCTGATGCAGGCGGAATGTGTAGACGCTAAGGCCTGGGTGACCGACGAGCAATTCATTGATGCCCTCGCTGCCGCATCAGCCTTGCCAGGGCCCATCGCCGTAAAAATGAGCATTATGGTGGGAGCCCAAACTGCGGGCGTTCCCGGAGCCATCGCAGCATTCATCGGAGTGGTGGTGCCATCCGTGACCTTGATGAGTCTCTTGGCGGGAATTCTCTTACAATATCGACAGGCGCCATTGGTGTCCGGTGCGATGCGCGCGGTCCAGCCGGTGGTCATTGGCCTTTTGGCTTGGACAGTGATTTCCCTCGCTCCGGACGGTATTCGGAGCCTCTCTGGCGCATTCTTGGCCGCTGGAGCCTTGGTCGCGTTGATGCTGAAAGTGCACCCAGCGGTTGTGATTGTTGTCGCCATGGGCCTGGGTGCTGCATTCCTGAGGTAGGCTGTCGATATGCCCACCCCATTTCCCAGCGTGCCCCCTGAGCAGCGAGGCGAGGTTCATGTCCTCGACCACAGTTCGCTCGTCCTGCTTGATAATCCCTTTGATGATCCAGTCCGGCGGGATTTGTTTGTCTATACCCCTCCCGGATACCTGGAATCAGAGGCACGCTATCCGGCTGTCATGATCCTGCCTGGGTATACGGGCACGGGTGAAAAGCTGTTGGCACGGGGCTTCACCGATATGTCAATAGGCACCCGAATCGATCGACTGATCGCCGAGGGGTGCCCTCCTTTTATTGCTGTTCTTCCAGATTGTATGACCACCCTGGGCGGTTCTCAATATGTCGATTCCCCGGCTTTGGGCATGTACGCCTCGTACCTGGTGGACGAAATTCGAGGTGCAGTCGATCAGGTTTTTCGGACCAATAAAAAGTGGGGCCTCACCGGACATTCCTCAGGAGGGTTTGGAGCCCTTCACCTCGCCATGAACCATCCGGGCGTTTTTAAAGCAGTCGCTTCGCATGCGGGCGATCTCGGTTTCGATTTGGCCTACCTTGGTGACATACCCAAGGCTGTCAGCGCCGTTGCCGCCAGCGGTGGTGTGCAAGCGTTTGTGGAGCGTTTTTGGCAGCGGAGGGGACACTCTGGTGGGGATATTTCTGCCCTGATGCTCTTGTGTGTGTGCTGTGCTTACCTTCCCGATTTGGATGCATCCCCACTTCCATGCCGCTTGCCCGTGAATTTCGAAACCGGTGAAGTGGATTTTGATGTCTTGCAGGCGCTGTGCGAAATGGACCCTATTCGACGTTTGGAGCTTCCCGAACAGCGAGCCGGCCTCGAAGACCTGGACCTTCTCTTTATCGATGCGGGTCGGTTCGATGAGTACAATCTCCAGATCGCTGCCCGACGATTCGTTTCTCGCCTCACGGAGTTGGGAATCGATCACGTACACGAAGAATTCGATGGCGGACATCGTGGGATGGCCTGGAGATATGGGGTAAGTTTGTCCATGATCGCGGAGGCTCTGCGCACATGAAGCTTGCATTGGCGATGCCCTTGATTTGGCTGGGTTGCTCAGAGTTTGATGCGGGCAAGTTTGCGCCGGATCCGGGTTTGGCTCCTGGAGATGAGATCGAAGATGACACTGGGGATGTCGTGGACGATGTTTCGGACGCTCTGGATTGTGACACCGCTCCATCCATCGATTGGATTAATTTTGGCGAAGCATTCATGGTTCAGAATTGCAATGGCTGCCATCACTCGAGCACCGTGGATCGTTACGGCGCACCAGAGCATGCGATCTTTGATACCGCTGAGGAGGTGTGGACACGGAAGGGGATGGTTTTAGCCACAGCGGGTGGTGAAACGCCCTCGATGCCGCCCAGTGGCGGCACAACAGAAGAAGATCGTCGTAAACTTTCGATATGGCTGATGTGCGGAGAATTCGGAGACTGATCGGTTCGGACAGGCTCGATACATGCCGTTTTTGTGCGATAATTCAAACGGAACCCAAAGTCGCCGCGCCTCGTGCGCGCGCGTCGAACACCTAGGCGTTGGTCTCGGGGGAATGAATGCGTAAATGGTTCGGGATTATTTTTGCGTCTGTTTTAGGGGTCGGCTGTGGTGATGCCGAGACCCCAGACTGCAAAGAGGGGTTCGTAAAAAAGCAAGGCCGTTGGTGCGTCTATGATGAGGCAGCGCTGGCGCCAGGTCCAGGCGAGCCTGTGGCGGGATTGACCGGAGAAGGCGTCGACGGGTCGAGTGACTCGGACGACTCGGACGACTCGGACGACTCGGAGCTGGATGAGGAGAACGAAGACTACATCTTCGAACCCGATGAACCTCAGGTCGAGTTTGATCTCGAAGAAATTGAATGGGCCATGGAAGAAGCGATTCGTGTGGTGCGCTGGATCGATCCGGCCAAGATGCATGATGCCTATGACGCTGTGGAATCGGATGGGGATGAAAACTGCCCCAACTACGATGACGAGTACTACGAGGAAAATGAGCGCTTTCACTGGCGAGATGCGTGCACCGTCGGGTCCGGAGGGTCCTTCTCTGGCTATGCCTACAGTAACTACTGGGGCGGCTATCTCGACGAAAACGAGACCTATCACTACGCGGGTCATGCTTATTTCAATGGCTCAGCACGCATCGAAGATAGCCGTGGAAACACGTTTATCGCGGGTGGGTCGTCCTCCTATTACGAGCGTCACCGAACCACGACAGGGGATGGCACTTTCTACCAAAGCATGAGCGGAAATTATCGGTTTGATGAGCCCAACTACTATGGGACTTGGCTAGGGGCTGATGTCAGTGTTTCGCTGTACCACAGCAGCAATATGTATGTGGACGATGCCGACCATTACGGCGGAGGGTTTTCGGTGTTCTGGAACGCCTCTGTGTCGGGTCTGGTGGGCCAAATCAATGCCCTACAACTGGCGAATATCTACATGTATTCGGAGAACACCGGTTCCGTCTGCGAGGTGGAGCCTTCCGGTATGATTGCCGTTCGAGACAATTCCGGAAACTGGTATGAGGCCGAATTTGATGGCCCAAAATACTATGACGCCGGAGCGTTCCCTCCGGATTGTGATGGTTGCGGCAAAGTGTATTGGCGGGGTGAATACCTCGGAGAAGTCTGTCCAGACTTTGGATTGCTTGTGGATTGGGAGGATCGCCCATGGTTGTGATGCTAGGATTGTTGTGGATGGGTTGTGCCTCCAATGAGGAGGCACCTGAACTCAATGTTCCACCGGAAGAAACGATAGAAGAAGAACAGGAGATCGAGTCGGGCCCAGACCCGATTGCGCAACTGTTCAGAGCGAGCCTCGATCTGCGCGGGGTTCGACCGACACTGGATGAGATCGAACAGGTCGTGGACCATCCCGACAATTACGAGGTGCTGGTCGATGAATATCTTGAGGACGAGCGATTTCAGGAACGTCTCGTCGATCTGTATGCCGAAGTCTTTTTGACTCGAGCGGATGGCTATACCGTTGATGCGGCTGGCTATGGTTTGTCAGGGGAGCGCCAGTTTGAGTTTGTGCGGTCGGTTGGGGATGAAACGCTTCGAATGTTCGCCCATATTGTGGCAAATGAGCTGCCTTATACTGAGTTTGTCATTGGTGATTGGACGATGACCAATGAACTCTTAGCTGAAATTTGGCCGATTGAATATCCGGAGGGCGCCGCCGGTTGGCAAGTCTCTCGGTACACCGATTCGCGTCCCGCGGCAGGAATCCTATCGACGAATTCTCTTTGGTGGCGCTACATGTCGACGGGTGCCAATGCGAATCGAGGTAAGGCCAACGCTGTCAGCAAGATCTTGCTTTGCAACGATTACCTGAGCAAAGACATTGACTTCGATCGGTCCGTCAATCTCCTCGATCAGGATGCCATCAATGATGCGCTCAAGACGAATCCAGGCTGTGCGACATGCCACAACAGCTTGGATCCCCTCGCCAGTTTTCTCTGGGGAACCTACTACGTGGACTACCGATCGCCGTCGGACCTAAAGTATTACCATCCCGAGCGAGAACACCTGTGGGAGAACTACGGCGGGGTGGAGCCGGGCTACTACGGTCAGCCGGGTCAAGGCCTAGAGGACTTGGGCCAGTTTATTGCCGACGACCCCCGGTTTATCGATTGTGCGGTCGAGCGGGTGTTCACCCTGCTATCCCAGCGTGAGACGACCCTTGATGACACGGCTCGTCTTTCGGAATGGCGAAACGAATTCATTCGCAATGATCTCAACGTGAAGACCATCTTTAGGGCTGTCGCGCTCGATGAAACCTACAGAGCGACCGAGTTGAGCGATGGACAATTCGCCAACCGAAAAATGGTCACATCCGACATGTTGGGCAGCCAGGTGGAAGACTTGACCGGCTTCGTTTTTGAATCCAATGGTGTTCCCGTTCTCGAAACCGATTCCGGTGGTCTCCGAACGCTTGCAGGAGGGATCGACGGACAAAACGTGACCCGTCCAGCGACTGAACCCATGACCACCCTGGTGCTCGTTCAAGAACGATTTGCACAGGCCGCCGCGAACCACGTGGTGGCCCACGATCGAGACCGGCCTGATGAAGCACGACTATTTCGGCAGATCGACTTTCACGAAACGCCCAACACAGGGCGGGACGAAATGGTCAAACAAATCCAGTCCTTGCATTTACGACTGTTTGGACATCAAGTCGCGGCGGATGGGCCAGAAGTGGAGGCGAACCTCCAGTTGTGGGAAGACCTTTACGAGGTCAGTTTAACCATCGAAGACGCCTGGGCTGGACTGCTCACGGTCCTTCTTCGAGATCCAGACTTCCTGTTTTATTGAGAGGCTCACCATCATGAATCGACGAGATTTTCTTCAGTTCACTGGCCTGAGCGGGATTGCTCTCGGCGCCGGTATGGTGCCATTCCAGAGCTTGGCAGCATCACAGTCATCGCTCAATTTCGTTTTCGTGTTTAACGGAGGGGGTTGGGACCCGACACGCGTTTTTGCGAATTGCTTCGACCAAAGAGCGGTCGATATGGAATTGGATGCAGGGGTGAGCAAAATAGGAGAACTGAGTTGGGTGGACCACGTTGACCGGCCCAGCGTCACTGCGTTTTTTGAACGGTTTCACAGTCAAAGTACTATTTTCAATGGGCTTCTCGTTCCTTCAGTCGCTCATGGTAGCTGTCGCCGTCTGATGATGACCGGAACGAGCAACGATGGGGCGAGCGATTGGGCCGCGATCATCGCGGGAGAGTCGAGCTATGGCTTGGCCTTACCTCAAATGGTGTTGTCAGGTCCGAGCTATCCCGGAGAGCACGGTACATCGGTTACGCGGGCCGGTACGTCGGGTCAATTGAATGCGCTACTGAGTGGTCAGGTGCTGGAATGGTCAGACCACCTCACGGAACGACCGTCGACAAAAATGGAAGACCGAATGGATTCCTACCTGATTCGCCGAGCTGCGGCGGCGGTGGAGTCCGCGAACTTACCTAAAGAGAGGGCCCTATATGAGGCCTATGAAGCGAGTTTGCTCAGAGGAGTCGAACTCAAGGATCTCCAGCAGGTGATCAACTGGTCGGCGAGCGGCGATTTGACCTCGCAGGGTAATCTCGCTGCACAGTTGTTGAGTATGGGTATCTCTCGGACCATCATGATGAATCACGGCGGTTCGGGATGGGACACCCACCAGAACAACGATGCGACGCAATCCCAGAGTTGGGAGTCGTTGTTTGGCGGTCTGCTCGATATGGCGGACCGGTTTTCGACCCTGCCTGGTAAGCAAGGCGGCTCGCTGCTCGATGAAACGTGCATTGTGGTCATGAGTGAGATGGGCCGTACGCCTGCTTTGAATGGCAATGAGGGTAAGGATCATTGGCCATACACCAGTGCCTTAGTCATGGGCCCAGGACTCCAAGGCGGTCGCGTCATCGGGGCGACCGATGAGTTCTATTACGGCGAACGGATCGATTTCGATACCGGCGACATGTGGCGGGATGGTCTGGACCTCAGTGTAGGCAATCTGGGAGCGACGCTTCTAGCTTCAGCAGACGTTGACCCAGGAGACTATTTGCCTGGCGTGCCACCGGTACAGGGTGTGCTCAAGTAGCGTCTATTCTTCGCACACCAGCCAATCGTAGCTATGGTCCGAATCCCAGCACCGCGTCGAGTCGCTGTACCCATGGCTGCTGGTTCGATCCGGGTCACACATGGAACAGCCGTGTTTTCGGATTGCGCTAAAGTCACTCGATGACTCATCCATACAATTCGGCTCGTTTACCGTTACGGTATAGCCGCCCCACACTGCGGTTGACCCTTTCGTGCTGTTGTTCTTTGTGATGATCCAAGTGTGGTATCCGTCTCGATCCGCCAAGGTGGTGATGGTGTTCTGCGCATCGCCAGCACTATCGGGTGTGAACCAGTCGAGTCCCCGATCCTCGCAGAATGTGTCGTAAGTAGAGATGGACACACTGGAGTTGGATTTCCAGACGTACACCTGCCGACCGTCGTAGCTCCACTCCGTTTCGAGTCCACTCAAATCGGCTTCGCTTGTGCATGAACTCGAACATCCATCGCCGTCGAGGGTGTCGCCATCGTCGCATCCTTCGTCCGGATCCAGAACGTCGTCGCCGCACACCCAGCATGCGGGCTCTACGCTTTTACAGCTGTCGATATCTTCACAGTCGGTAGAACCGTTGCAGTCGTTGTCCAGGGCATCAAAACAGGACTCGGTGGCTCCAGGATAGGTGACGGCAGAACCATCGTGGCAATCGTCACCCAGCGAGGAATAGCCAGGGGGGGTGGCACATGCCACGAGGCTTTCGTCAGGCGTCCCATGACCATCCCCGTCCATGTCGAGGTAATGCACTTCGAGGGTGAGACCGTCGTCGAGGACACCGTCGCAGTTGTTGTCGATGGCGTCGCAGAGTTCTTCGGCGTCGGGATAGGTGTCGCTGCGTACGTCGTCGCAGTCTCCGCTGCTCGCCGAATATCCAGCGACTGGGTCGCAGGCTTCAATGGTGTCGCTGTCGGTACCGTATCCGTCACCATCGAGGTCGATGTACCATGTGATCATTCCCGCAGCATCGCCATCATCAATTTCGCCATTGCAGTCGTTGTCCTCTCCGTCACAGAGTTCGGTGGCGCCCGGTGAGATGTCACTCCGACTGTCGTCGCAATCCCCGCCTGAGGCGGAATAGCCTCCGGTTGGCATACACGAAGCTATCGATATGGTGTCGTCTCCAAAGCCATCGCTGTCGCTATCGAGGAACCAGACGGGCCTATCCACGGCGTCGTCACCATCGATGGCGCCGTCACAGTTGTTGTCTAAACCGTCGCACCGTTCGTCGGCCTCGGGGTGAATGCTGAAGTCGAGATCGTTGCAGTCTGTTGATGAGTCGGTATAGCCAGGGGGGGACTCGCAAGCGATGGTGGTGTAATCCATCGACCCAAAGCCATCGGCATCATGGTCGATGTAAAACGCCATACCGCCTACGCGATCGTCATCATTGTCATCGATGGCGGTGTCGCAATCGTTATCGATCTCGTCGCAGATTTCATCGGCATCGGGATGGATGTCTGGATCCGTGTCATCGCAATCAAATCCATCGTCGTCATCGACGAATCCATCGGTGGCTTCGCACGCCAAGGTACTGAGTGTCTCGTCGCCAAACCCGTCGCCGTCGGCATCCGTATAGAAGGGGGAGCGGGTGTCCAAATCCAAGGTCGGATCGGCATCGTCGGTGCTGCCATTGCAGTTGTTGTCCACCCCGTCACACACTTCGATCGCATCGGGATGGATGCTGTCGTCTCGGTCATGGCATTCTTCGCAGGCCGCGTACCCGTCGCCATCCTCATCGGTGTAGCCAACGGAACCATCGCAATTGTAGTCCACGGGATCGGCGCAGTCGGTTTCGACGGCACCTGGGTAGACTTCTGGGTGGGCATCATCGCAGTCGAATCCATCCACGGAAGCCTCCACGTGGCCATCCGGAGAGGCACAGGCCGCTGTGGCGGATGAACTGTCACCAAACCCATCGCCATCGACGTCGATGTACCAGGTGGTATGCGTGCTCGTATCGAGCGAATCATCCTCGTCGTCTATCGATCCATCGCAGTCGTTATCGACACCATCACACACTTCTGTCGCATCGGGATGAACAGCAGGATTGGTGTCATCGCAATCGATGTCCGATGGTGCCCCGTCACCGTCACTATCGTCATCGTCGTCGTCGTCGTCCGGGTCGCTAGCGGTATCGTCGTCGTCGTCCGGGTCGCTAGCGGTATCGTCGTCGTCTTCGTCGTCGTCGTCCTCGTCGTCGTCAGTGCCGCTATCCTCGTCTTCATCTTCGTCTTCGTCGTCGTCTTCGTCTTCGTCCTCGTCGTCGTCGTCAGCGGAGTCATCATGTGGGGCACTGTCTGTTCCCGAACCACCGTTCGACAATGGACCAGAGTCGTCCTTGGGAGCAGCGCACGCGAAGAGAATAAGAGGCAGAAAATTTCGCATGAAGTCTCCGATGAATCGCGATGGCTAAGCGTCTCGCTGTCGATAGAACAGGAGGCCGGTCAGAAGTGCAAAAATGAAGCCGGATGGAGCGGGCCTGCGGGGTGAGGTGCTGCATCCCAGCTTGCCAGATGTGGACTCTTCTGCTTTTGCTTCTGTGTCCTCGGGTTCAATCGTCTCGGTCGGATCGTCCGTGTCTTCTTCTGTGGGCTCTGGAGGGCAATCATCCGGATCGGACTTCGATCCGTCTTGGTCGTCGCAATCGGTTCCGCCACCGGAGGGGTGAAGGACGCCGTCGCCATCCGCATCGTAGTCGGAACTGAATGCACAGTCCGAGTTCCATCCGTCGTACCAGACCTCTTCAGCTCCTGGGTACACGTTGGGATCGTTGTCGTCGCAATCGACGTTGCTCAGGTGCCCATCGCCATCGTTATCATTCACGATCAGGTAGTCACCACCATAGGCGCCGATATCGGAGTCTGAACCATCCCAATCGAGGATGTAAGGGTCGCCGGCATCGATCAACGGTGAAGTGGAAGCGAGCACCATGCTGGCCTCATCCCCTGGCATCCCTTCGGCATAGTGAGAGAATTGAGAGTCGACAGACAGATTGCCGTTGGTATCCAACACTGTGGGGTCGAGTTCGCCGCCGAGATCGAGGGGGTCGTTGCGGTAAAAGTTGTTGTACGAAAGTTCGGCATAGAAGGACGAATTCAGATCATACATATGCAGAGCCGCCCCCCCCGAGTTGTGGGCGAAGATGTTGTTCTTGAACTCCACTTGAGAATTGTAGAAAGCCGCGCCACTGCTTTCAAACATCGCGCGATTTCCGACCACGGTATTGTTGTAGAACAAGGTGTATGGGGAGTTGCAGAGGGCAAAACCACCGCCTGTTCGCGCGTCGTTATCCAAGAAGATGTTGTTGAAGAAGTCGGAGCCTTCGGCGTTATCGTTGATGTAAGCGCCACCGCCGTAGTGAGCCGTATTGGAGCGCAAAACCGAGTTTCTGATTTTGACGTAAGCAGAGTCGTCTGCGAACAAGCCGCCACCGAACGAATCTGAGCCCGCTTCATTACCCTCAATCAAACTCTCTTCAATGGTGGAATTGGCCACGTTCTTGTAATGGACCCCTCCGCCCTCAAACTTGCTGGAGTTGTCGGATACGCTGACACGTAGGAATTTGGCGGGGTAGGTTTCGTCGAGCCCTGTGGCATACACGCCACCGCCCTGAGACGATTTCGCCCGATTGCCTCGAATCTGCGAATCGACCAGCAACACCATGACCGCATCGACCGCATAGAGCCCTCCACCGGAATTGGCCGCGCTGTTGGATGCGATGTCGAGTCCGGTACCGGTAAACAATATCTGCTGGTTGAACCCAAGGGCTCCGCCGTATCGGCCCTCATTGAGTTCGAATGTAGAGGTGTCGATGATGACTTCGTCGTACATCCGCTTAGCCCATATGGCCCCACCATCGTTTCCAGATTCGTTGTAAAGGAAGTTGCTGCCGCTCATTTCTAGGCGCATAGGGCCGGAGTAGTCCCCTTCTATGTAGATTGCTCCGCCGCTATTTCTTTGCGCTAAGTTGCCTGTGAATTCGCAGTTTTCAATGACCATGGTCCCGAAAATCTCTGCGAATTCCTCCATCTCGTACACGTCTTCGCCGTGCATCCAGTTGGCGATGGCGCCGCCGCTGCTTCGTGTCGTTCGGTTGTCTTCGAACAGGCTTCCCTCAATCGTGGTGGTTCCATCAAAGGTGCGGATACCGAGCGCTCCACCGGCCCATCGCGATCGATTGTCGATGAACTCGGAATTCATAATGGTAATGCTGCCCGAACCCGTCGCGAGAAGAGCGCCCCCTCTCCCCTGGCGCTCTTGAACGATGACCGTACTCGAGATTTCCTCTCCGGTTTCCTCGTCGTATTCGTACTCGCGCACTTGCTCGGTATACCCGGTGCCGCGGTTCGATTCGAAACTTGTATTTTCGATGAAGATGCTCATCGAACCCGATGCGTAAATCGCACCACCGTCGTAGGCATAATTGTCGTAGAACCGAGAATTAGTAATCGTGATATCGGCTTCGTTGGCCCCGATGGCTCCACCAAAATTCTCCAGTGAACCCATGTCAACGAATAGGACATCGTCGGCCTCAATGCTGCCGCCGTCCAAGACAATGCCTCGGTGATAGGAGTTGCTCAGAGTCATCGACTCTATCCGAAGGTCCTCCTCTTCCTCGGCCAGTAGAAGGAAATCAAATTCCCCTTGACCATCGATAATGGTGGTGGATTGGCTGGCACCTTTTAGCGTGAGTGATTTGCCGCCAAGATCGAGGTTTTCATTCCATTCTCCGGCAGAGAGGGTGATGGTGTCACCCGATACGGCGGCATCGATGGCGTCCTGAATCTTACGAAAGTCTGCTGCGCCATCTTTTGAAACCGTCAGCGTCGCTGCGGTAGCAGTCTGGATGAATACCCACCCTAATCCTAGCATTGAGACCCACCCCCTTCGCTCGGTAGAATACCACTTGGACGCATCAAATTGCCGAACAGATGGCTGATTTTTATGAGGGAGCCGTCTCTGAATAGATGGATTGCAACCTGTGGGTGAGGGCATGAGGTGAGAAATGCTCTTCGATGAAAAGCGATCCTTCTCGCCCTAATGCTAGGGCGGCATCGGGGTTTGCATCCAGGTATTGGATGGCAGATACCATTTCTTGATCGGATTGGACCCGCAGACATCCTTGTTTGCACCAATCCATCATCCCTCCAGTGGGAATGACAATGACGGGTGTGCCCATGGCGAGAGCTTCTGCGCCGACAATTCCGAAGGGTTCCTGCCAACGAGCAGGAAATAGCAGGGCTCGTGCTTGTGCCATGGCTGTCCTCAATTCATCGCGTTCCAGCCAACCCAGTTCTTCGGCCCCTTGAAGGTGGTCCGTCTCCGGTCCCAATCCTGCGATTCGGAGCGGTTGTGTCGTGCCGGATGCTTTCCAGGCGGCGTAGGCCACTTCTGGAGCTTTGTGCTTGACGATTCGGCCCGCCAGCAAGAATCCGTGACCGTGCGAAACTTTTGGAGGTCCAAGCCGAACGGGAGGAGGAAGGACATCGACTTGCCTCAACCCCACTTGTTCGAGCGCTTGACGCATGTATTCGGAAAGCACCAGAATCCGACGTGCGTTTCGGATGGACTCTAGTCGCGCTTGGGTCACGCTCAACATGTGGGTCCGATGAGATGCTTCAGGCAGGCATGTTGCGCATAGCTTTTCACTCATGGGCTGATCGCATGCCTCGCCGGTCGGAAGGGTTTTTCCCGGGCCAGGACAAAACACTCTGTGATCTTGAATCGTGACAATGGAATGGTGTGCGGTGGCCATGGACAGCGCGACCGGGTTCATCACGTTCTGTATGTGTGTCAGATCGGCCCAGTTCAAAAGATCATCCAGACCATTCATGCCATGAGCAGTGTTGGTATTTGACCGCAGCCCTTGGAGCCGTTTGAACACCACGCCATCGGGGAGTCGCACCTGGCTGTCTTTGGCGCCCGCTGCGATGGTGACCTGATGGTCGGGTACCATGGCTCCAATCACGTCAAGGAGGTGGTGTGGAGCCCCTCCTCGATGCGTGAGCCGATCTGTCAGATAGAGAATGCGCATCCGTGAAGGATAAGCCAGAAGCGGACTTGGGCCCAAATGAAAGGCGCCGACACGAGTGACCGTGTCGGCGCCAGGGGGGGAATACCAGGAGGAACCCCCCCTTGTCGCAGACTTTATAGGAGAGGAATGCTGGCCAAGGGTTCCTCTGGCGATGCCATTTTCGAGACCATCACACCCAGTTCCGAGATGCTGAATAGATAGTCTTCGATGACCAAGCTCCGGCGCATCTGGGGAAGAAAGTCTGTGGCGTCTTCGCCGTAGATCTCTTCGACCAGTGAGCTGTGGTCTACAAATCCGCGCTCTTTGAGACCCGACTTTGTGTCGATGGAGGCGACTAACAAGCCGGAGGTGTAGTCCGATGAGTACCAGCCCTCGTCTTCGGCTTCTTCATCTGAGCTGCCGCCGCCCCATGTGTAGCCGTAGGCAGGTATCGCCACGGTGTCCCCGTAAACCAGGATGGCGTGGTGATCCCAGAGGGCTTCCGACCAAGATTCATCGCATTCGAGAGTCAGTACGTCTTGCTGCTTGGGGTCTGCGAAGTCAGAGATATCGAATAGACTGATGGCGATTCCGGAGAGCCATCCTTCCCAGTCTCCACCCATCCCGACACCCAGGATATGGTCTTCACCGATCGGGTGGAGATAGGACGAGTAGCCAGGGATTTTAAGCTCTCCGACCGCGGTGGGTGCGGTGGGATTTCTCAGGTCCAAGGTGAACAATGGGTCGACCTGTACGAAGGTGACCATGAATGCCCGGTTTCCCTGGAAACGTGTGGCATAGATCTGCTCTCCGGGAGCGAGCCCAGTGACGGCTCCGATGACACCCATCTGAGCCTGTTTCGCATCGAGGATGAACACATTGTTGCCAGACTTTTCGTTCTGGGTTTCTGTTCCCCACCACCAATCGTCGTAGGTGGTCGCCACTCGCAGCATGTCTTTGTATTCGCTCATGCTGAACTGATTGTGAAGATAGCCGTCGACTACGCCGGAGGCTTCGTAGCGGCTTTCATCCCCTTGGAGCGCCAGCCGGTGAATCCGAGTTTCACGATCGATCTCGGAGATGCCGTCCCACCATCCATACGATGACTGAGCCACATAAAGATTGCTGGGGCTGGCGTAGACGGTCGTTGAACCGGCCATGACTCCCGTGCTGTTCGCCGATACCTCGATGCTATCCATATCCAAATCGATGTGGGCAACCGTTGTCAGGCTCGGTTCGGATACATCCTTGCTATGGAGGACGTCGGTGCAGTTCAACAGCCGTTCCGTGCTTCCATCTTCATGGGTGATGCTGGGAAGCATGGCCTTGGCTCCGATGCTCTGCACGGCATCGTGGATAAACGGTCGATAAAGATCTTTGATCCGTTCGCGAGCGATATACCGTTCAGCGGGGCTGGCGTCCCAGTCCAGATCGACGATCTCATCGTATTCCGACCAGTCGATGTCGTAGAGGTCTTCGTAGGCTGAGTGTGGAAGTGTGATGGTGTTGTTCAACACCGTGTAGACATCGCTTCCAATCATGCGGGCCGAAACGAAATTTCCGTCTAAAAGCTTGTGTTGGACCACTTTGGGGTTTTTCCGGTCGCTGATGTCGACCACGATGGCTCCGGTTTGCGAAATCCAACTGTCTTCACGCTCGGACCATTCGTTTGTGTAGACCAAGATGCGATCGCCGGAGAGGAACATCTTTTCACTGACAGATCCGCTGGTACCGACGGCTCCCAGGTCGACTTGACCCAGCAACTCAGCACTTTCAACTGGCCAGCTTCTCACGACAGAAAGGGTTCCACCCTCCAGAACATAGACATAGTCGCCATCGGTCTTCACCATATCGGCCTCATCCACGCCGACTTCTTGGACATTGGTTGTCGAATAATTGCTGGGGCTACTGCTACTACCGCCGTCATCGGCACCCGCTTCGGCCTCCGCTACACTGTCTTCGAAGCCTCGACTGGATACACCTAAGGTCATGGAAAACAGGAATGACTCGGTCACATGCTTGCCCATCTCTTCGCAATTTGCGAAGCGCGATAAACCAATTTCGGGGTTGATGGGATCATCAGAAACACCACCGCATGCAGAGAGCATGAGGAGGCCAAGGTAGAGTGGGGGTGTGTGTCGCATGGAATGCTCCGGTTCGGGTTCGCCAGTGTGTTTGCATCATCCGTGCCAAAACAGATAAAACGAGTAAAAACAGTAATATACGCGATATTTATACTTGAATCAGTCAGTGCTGATCAATGAAATCGCGACATCGATGTCAGGGCGTCTTTTCAAGTTGGAAGACTTTTCGGTCACCAAAGGTCTGTGGTGTTCCGAGACAAAAACGAAGGACTCGGTCGATGCGCGCTTGTATGTCTGGCTGTGCTTTGGTGGGGTGCCAGACGATCCATGACACTCCAAGCGCTCCCAGTTCATCCACACCGGTACATTCTTCTGGAAAGTGTTGCCCAAAAATCAGCCCGGAACTCAGGTGCTGAAAGAAGCGGTTTTGAGCGACAGGCGCACTGGCTGTTTCCATTCCCTTGCCTTCCAGTTGAAAGGGTATGGGGCGCTGGTGGGTGGTTTGTTGAAGAAAAATATCGCCATAAAACCAGCTGTTTTCCGAGCCCGTTTTCTGGAATGGCAAATCGATCACGGCACCGGTGTCCGGCTGGGCTGCGATGTGTTGGGATGCGGGATGGGCTGCGGCTTGGACCATCGGTATAGGCCACGGGCCGGGTGAAACCAGGAGGACCTCTGCGACCACGCCAACAAGGATCCAGGGTCGCCATCGGATCGAGACCTGAGTCAGGCCCAGGGCGGCCAAGATCGCGAGGCACAACTGAAGTCCGACGGCGAAACGATCAACGCTGTGAATGGTGGCATTCACCAATGGAATGACCCAATAGGCGGCGAGGTAAACCGGGTTGGGGACACCCCCCAGGGTTCGGGCGTGATCGAGATAGATCCGTGGCCCCATCGAGAGAAGTGCCATCAAGACAACGCCTATACCAAGGGTCTTTGCCCAGGGTATGCGTTGGCGAACAGCCAGGACGGCGAGGGCGATCAGAATAAAGCCAGGGTAAGCGGCATACTGCAACTGCTCCGTGCCAGTTGAGCTGACGCGACGTCCCCAAGAGCCCGGAGTAAAAAAGTCTGCCAAGGCCATGCTGTTGGCTTCGGGGACGGCCATGGGCCCAATCGGAGCGGAATGAAAAAAGGAGAGATTGCGAACTTTGACCGAGTCTTCTGCGCTCACAGTCCCCGAAATTGCCAGGTATAAGGGAAGAGAAAACAGTACAGCAGAGCCAAAGAGGACGAGAATCCGTCGAATTTTTGCGGAGTCGCGAAAGCCGGCCCTGTCCGTTGACCACGCCGTAAGAATGAGGCCCATCAACAATAGCCCAGCCGTAATGCCGTGAGACCAGCAGGCGGCCCCCTGAAGCGTCAGCAAGAATCCCGCCGCGAGTGGGGATGTGTAGCTCGGCATGGTCCATGTCCGAATACCGAACAAGACAATGAGTGGCAGAGGCCAGCTCACGGCTGTCTCACTGACACCGGAAGCGAGAGGAAAACACAGAGTCCATGCGCTCAGTGCAAAAGCGATACCGCCAAGGGAAGGGACCCAAGGCTCATCCGTCAATGTTCGAATCAGTACCGCACATGTGGCGGCCGATGCGCCGATGCATGCGATCAGCACTAAGTTGTATGTGGCGACCGAATCAAAGAAGAGTCTAAGGGGTAAACCCACAAGTGCATTGATGGTGTCCAGGCTGAAAAAGGGGCCACCGGATGGATGGTTCAGAAGATCGGTTCTCAGGCTCAGCCCGCTTCCTGATAGGATTTGATGTTGTACGAACCATTGACTCCAGACGTGCTTAAGGGCGTCAGATCCTGAGGCGCCGAAGGCTGCAGTTTGCAGATGAATCAGATTGGGTACAAAGAGGACTACCAGTGCCATCGATAGCACCCCAAGGGTGCGCTTCATGGGATCTCCAGTAGTTTTGTGATGA
>Ga0163180_10000180_pt1 | contig 35529 bp, 65 predicted proteins | sample AtlANTMetagenome_2_FD_109647 | JGI IMG/M metagenome (GOLD analysis project Ga0163180, IMG submission 109647) | Marine eukaryotic phytoplankton communities from the Atlantic Ocean - Atlantic ANT 4 Metagenome | ecosystem: Environmental > Aquatic > Marine > Oceanic | place: North Atlantic Ocean...
GCGGATTTCCAACCTCGGTCTTGGACTGATGACCCAAGCAGCACCGCCGACTCGATTGAGAAACGATGGTTCCCGAAAAACGCCAAGGTCGTGTCACTGCAGTCTTCTGATAACGGTGCCTATGTCGACCTTATAAAAAATAACGGAGACGGACCCTGGTATGTCACACCTGGTATGCCGGGCGGATTAAAGCAGGAACACTTTGGCCGGACTGAATGGGGCTGGTGGCAGATGACCAAGGACGGTTCCGGCGGATTTGGCATAAATTACACACCCAAAGAACCCGGGGGAAGAGTTGGAGACTGGGATGACCCTAGTGATCCAGATATTGGACGCGTGACAATGTCGCTAATTGCTAACAGTCTCCCAGCAGGATATACCATTGAAAGTTTCAATCTTGATAACATGTTCTTCAGATTCGAAGGTACTCAGCAAGGCCTTGGGCTAGAGGGTGATGTTAAGCTCTCAGGCAAACGAAGACCAGATGTCGATCAGGAAAACAAGCAGAAGAACAAGCTCTTGGGCTTGGGAGAACTACGGGACTTCCTCAAGGATATTTTTAGCAAAGGATCAGCCTCAACGTCAATAAGAGTTGACACCCCCCTCGGAAAGGTGCCAATAACACTTAAAGCCAGGTAAACTACAATGAAGATTGCACACAACAATTTGAGAAAAATTATTAGAGAAGAACTTTCTATTTTAGTAGAGAGTCCGCTAGAGCCAGATCTTATTGACGTGCTGTCTAGTATTCAGGACGGTAGTTCATCCTATCTTAGAACAGGAAATGCTTCGCGTTCTGTGGCTTTGATCCAGTCTTACTTAAAGAGCCAAGGCTACGACCTAGGGACATTTGGACCGGCCGGTGATGGTGTTGATGGTCGGTTTGGCAGGCAGACTAGAGTAGCTGTTGAGCAGTTGCAGTCGCAGCTTGGTGTCGATGATGACGGAATTATCGGACCAGAGACAGCCAGTGCAATTCTTGGATCGCCCTTTTTGATACCTGCCTCCGACCCAGAACCCATAGACGCTGACGTCGTTCCCAGGATACCTGTCGAAGAACCAGGAGCTGTAGACCCTGTGACCACACCTGCCTCTTCTGGAAACTGCCCACCTTCACGACCGGGTAGATCAAATGTGTACGGTGCACCCGGAGGAGGCTCCTTCGTTTATCAGCTTCAACAATTTGATCCCTCAGTAAATAACTGGAGATCCTCGCAGCCGACAGAAGAGCAGCTTAGATGGCTAATTGCTACTCATGGAATAGAGCATGTGATAAGGTTGAACGGGAATGAAGGCAAGCTTACGATGGAGAGAGAGAAGCAGATATGCGATGAGCTCGGCGTTATGTATAACAACGGTGCCGAGGGTTATGTGGATTCTCATGCGGGCTTTGTAAGTGGGCAAGGGTATCTCGGGACCATACAAAATGTTTTGCCGATGCTAACTGCCGGAGACTGTTTGATTCACTGCAGAGCTGGTGCAGATAGAACCGGGTATTTGGTAGCTGCATACTTAAAAAGCGAAGGAATATGCACAGACCTTGAGGAGCTCTGGGATTATACAACATCATATAATCACTGGGGAGGACGAAGAGGACACATCTGTTCGGGAGGAAATACGGGATATATCAGGTATCTCGAAGGCTTCTACCCCTTTGATGAATGGTGTGCAGCCAAGTCTTGGAGGCGTGAGTGCACAAATTGTGGACGAAGATGAGGTAAGATGAGAACTCCTGAGTGGATGACAAGAAAGGGTATTACCTGGGGCGAGCTGATAAAGATCTCAGCTGCAATGGGTTTTCTTACACTCCTTGTTGTTATCATGATAGCAGGAGCCATAGGCGCAAACATATGAAAAATCACACTCGAGCGCTTGATGAATGAATTTCCTTGGGGAACTATATCTCTTCTTGGGATGCTGTGTGTTTCAATGCTACTTCTTTGGATAGAGATTAACTTCTAATAAAAGATAATAATTAAAGAATACGTATATAAGAATGCTATCTTCAAAGGAGCAAGGTGATGAAAATCACGCGAAAACAACTGAGGCATATTATAAAGGAAGAGCTCTCACGACTGAGTGAGCAGGAGAGGTCACCCACACCAAGAACAAGCAGGCTTCCCGACATCTCACCCGATGCTGCTCGAGAGGAAATCTTGTTCATGATTAATAACCCGGGTCATCCTCGAAGCGTCGCCGCATTGGAAGCCAAGGGAACACTCGACAATTATTTTTTCAGCTATGCGTTCATTCCCAAAAACCAACGAAATCCGTCAGGATCCTATGAGCCATCAGACCAACTAGATGCGCTAGGCCTAGATGATGACACCCTAGCGAGCCTGGCCAATGTTCTCAGAGAAATATCAGCCCGCGCTGGGACATCCCCGGCTGTCCGGAATATAGCTGGTCACGTGCTCAAAGTTCTCGAAGGAACGTGGGTAAGTCGAGGGAGATAATCGATGAAAATCACGCGCAAGCAGTTAAAGAGAATCATAAGAGAAACCATAAGAGATACTATTACTCAGCAGACTCGCCTCAGCCCTGGCGTAGACTGGCCAGCATCACCGTTTTCAAAAAGGTTTGATTTTCAAAAGTGGGTTCGTGATGAACTCGGGGATGATGAATGGAGGCGAGCTCCAAAGCTAGGGGGTAAATGGGGAGAAGATGATGTTGACGGTATATCTCTGTTAATGACTCTTAATCATTACCAGCCTAAGGAGATAGTTGACGGAGAGGAGACTTCCCAGAGCAAGGGTTGGAGACAGGACTGGCTTGATATATTGTTCGAAAAACTTGTGGATTGGAATAACAATATCCCAAGAGAAGTTGCCCAGCTTGAAGGAAAGCACGGGGCCACAGTTCAAAAAGTAAGGGGATATTAAAATGAAAATCACACGTAAACATCTAAGACAGATTATAAAAGAAGAGGTTCGTGAGTCATACGATACAAACAGGGATGGCTCACTCAACCCGGATGAATTACGTCGTATAGCTGATGAGATCGAAGGTAACAAACCGCTTGTCAAGCGCGGAGGAAGACACGATAGAATTCCAGGTTACACTTACAATAATACAATTGGAGTACATGTCAGAAGCGACCATGACTATAGAAGAGATCACGGGGGAATTCTTGACAAGGTTCTAGCTAAGATGGGGATAAAGTATTAAAATGAAAATCACGCGCAAACAACTAAGACAAATCATTAAGGAGGAACTCTTAAGAGAAACGTTTCAGCCTCGAGAGAACCCACTTGAATCAAATCCTGGACGCTACGATTTTGCGTCGTCTAGGATGAATAATGTAAATATTGTAGGCCAGTGGATTTCGCTTAGCGGAATTCCCGGCGGTATGGGAGAAGAACAGTGGGGATTCATGAAGATCAGGAGAGATGAAAAAGTTATCTATGGAAACCCTGGTAACACGACTGTTGTTAATGTTTCTCGACTTGAGACTGACGCACCTAGCGACCGTGCTGATCTCGAATTTGAAGAAGGGGAATTTGAACTTTCAAAATTACAGAGAAGCGGAGATCAACTTAGGGTCGCGGGCCAGGCACAGGTTTTGGGTCGGATGCAAGGAGATGAAAATGAATATAGGAACATCAAATCACCCGGCGCCATCGAGGCTGTCAGAGACATGATGACGCAGCTTTACAGAAGCGGCCGGGCTGAGATCACGCTTGTGAGAGAGCCGCAGGGCAGAATCGAGCGAGGCATCACAGGCGGAGATGTCATAATAACTCTCACAATGGGTCCTGGTCCAGCTGTAGGATAGGAGATGTACATCGTCGAGCACCCGTGAATGTGCTGCCTCATGTGAATATGTGCGTGTAATCAGCAGCCAAGTGTGGTATAATAAAATACACAAGGAGTTGCACAGTGAAAGTCGGTGATCTTGTCAGATGTAATCTAACAGATGAAATTGGAATTGTTGTTGACGAATCTCGAAAGGTGAGCTATAGTAGTGGCAAAACACTAGAAGCAAAAAAGCCACATAGTTTTCGAGTTGAGTGGACATGTGGAAACGGTGAGTGGACTGGTCCAGCTTTTGCGGAGGTGATCAGTGAAACCCGGTGATTTGATGCACTGCATGTTTGGCCCACAAGGATTTGTGATAATTATCTGCGCCCATCCTTTTAACAACATGTTCTGGAGTGTGCTCTGGAACGGAGAGGTAACTTTGATGCATGAAGATCATTTGGTGGCAGTATGAAAGTAGTACTGTTTGATGCAATGAATCTAATACACAGATCACGCAATGGGTTTCACAAAGGTGACCACCCACTAACGTACCAGTTCTTTAGGTCGTTCAAGCCTCTCTTGGAGAAGTTTCAACCAGACCTTGCCTACTTTGTTCTCGAGGGTAGGCCCAAGAATCGCACTGAGACATACGGCGGGTATAAGTCCAACCGCCCGTCGTTACCCGATTCGTTTTGGCGGCAACAGGGAGAGATTCTAGGAATCATGCAAAACCTGCCCGTTGTCCAGATCAGGCATCCTGATCATGAGTGCGATGATGTTATCGCCAATCTTGCGAAGCATCACACAGAGTCTGGGAATAGTGTAATCATCGTGTCAGGTGATTCTGATTTCATACAGGTGTTTGATTCAATGGACCATGAGCTTGTTGACATTTATCATCCAATCAAAAAGAAGTTTGTCGAAAAGCCTGAATACACCTATCTTGACTGGAAGGCACTTCGCGGTGATGTGAGTGACAACATTCCGGGAATCAAGGGAGTAGGGGACAAGACAGCGACCAAGCTCATCAACAATCCAGAAATGCTGAGTGAAACACTAGCTGATCCCGAGAAGCGTGAGATATTTGAAAGGAATAAGTCGCTCATCGCTTTTCACTGGTTCGAAGATCTGAGCGATGACTTAAGAAACGAAGGTGCCGAGATCTTCTATCCCACACCCTCTATGAAAAGCGTCATGGAATCGTTCGATCAGATGGGATTTAAGACCATGCTGACTGATAAATACTGGCCGAAGTTTGAAAGTGCTTTTCACTCTCTGCTGTCTGAGTGATCAAGATTCTAGCATTTCCTAAGCTAATAGTAGAAAAGTCTCAGATCGGGTGAATATGTATAAAGGAGTAAAGCAGAAGCGGAGGTATAAATCATGCGCATCACTCGTAGTCAATTAAAAAGAATTATAAAAGAAGAGCTCCTTAGAGAGCAAGCTGATGTTGAGCCTGATGGCATTGTCCCTACCGACGCAGTCGCTCAGGCGGCAGCACAATCAGCTGCAAAGCTTCCTTCTAAGCGTGGTGTCAATGATTCTGTGCACGTAGTACGGTTCCTGGAAGATCTCGATGAGGAGCAGATGCATTATACTAGTAAGAGGTTTATGGACAAGACATTTGAAGAATGGTTATTAGACAACTTCGAACCTTATAAGCTGGACAAGCGGAAGTCGAGAAGTGAGGCAATCAATCTCAATCTAGTGATTAATCAAAGCTGGTCTGGCTATAGGGACAACCCGCCCACACCGTTTCCCAAAGCCAGGCCAAATGTCGCGGGTCAGAAATTTGCTGGTTTTGCAAGAGTCAACAACGATGTTTTTTCCTCCGACCCTGAGGCAAAGGCTGATGCAATAGCTGAGTTTTTTAAGGATCACAAGAGAGACCCAGACTTGACATGATTGGAATAGGAGCAAAACATGCGCATCACACGTAGACAATTAAGAAATCTAATCCTTCAGGAAACTCGCCATGCTCTGCATGAGCAAGACCAGCCTGAAGGAGAGCCAGATCCCAGACAGGTACCTGGAAAACACGGCGTAGCCGACGGTGATATCAACTGGGAACACATTACCAACTGGATGAAAAAGAACGGCGGCCTTTTACTCGGCATGGATATCACAATTCCTGGTAGAATATATGCCTTTAAACGTGGTGAAATCAGCGGCGGGAAGCGCAAAGCCCTGAGAACCCTGATAAGACAGGATGCGTCTGCAAGGGAGCCTGGTAAATCTGCAAATGATCTCGGGCTTCAATTTAGAGTTGAGACCAATGAGTCTAACACAGACGCTCGACTAGGTCGCAGGGGAACTAATTACAAGCTAGCCGGTGATGTTGAGCTTGTTGTCGTCGCCTACGGCGCTGCTCCTAGCTAATAGTGCTCTCATCTCACCCGCTACTAATAACAAAAGTTTTATGAAAATCACACTTAATCAACTAAGAAGAATTATCAAGGAAGAGGTTAGTAGGCTAAGTGAAGATGAGAGCTATCAGCCAAGACAGGCTGCAGCAATTACTGAGCTTATGGAGATCATGGAGACTCCGGGCCTGAGCTCAGACTTTACAGGCGAGCAAAGATGGAAACCTCAGACCGGCCAGATAGTTACTGATCTCCCACAAGATACCGGAAGCTTTAAAGATACACTGGTAGTAGCACGCCTGCCTAGAAACGAGTTTCAATCAATCACACCAGGCTCTACTAGGATGAAGATTGAAATTAGAGTAGATGATCAAGGTGAGATAACAACTGAAGTTATAAGCAATGCTGATAGAAGAATGGTGTCTCAGGTGCAAAGCGCTGTTGATGAGATCTTTGAGTACGACTGGCCTGAAGACAAGCGACAAGTTATCCTAGATCTTGCACCCGGGCTTGATTATCAGCTTGAAACTGTTCCTTCAAATGTATTAATGCAAGCATAACAAGAGTATCTAGCACCCAACATCTCACCCACTACTAATAATAAAAGTCTTATGAAAATCACGCGTAATCAACTAAGAAGAATCATCAAGGAAGAGCTTAACGAGTCTCCCATGGGCCTTACTCCGGGAATCTATTTTGCTGGGATCGATATAATTGCAAATCTTAAGCATGGCTTTGTGTACTATATAGATCGCGACAAAGAGATTTGGGCTGCTCATGGTGGACCTGAAACCGGGAATCCAATGTCCCCTGGCCAGAAGCTTGTTAAGTGGTGGGAAAGACATAACACTAGTGAGCTTGCCAGGATGTCGTACGGTCCCGTCCCACTCTTCAAGCCTCCTCGTGACGGAAGCGATGATACAGGTCTCGCTACCAAGATCAGCGATCTTAAAGCTGCGTTTGAGAGAGTGCCTACAGGTTTAACCTACAACGGTAGGCGGGGACCCAACAGCAACTCTGTTGCTGCTTTTCTATGGCGAAGCGTAACTGACAATCCGGTAAATGTTTCATCTTCTATGTTTCCTGGGATTAATGTCAAGATCTGATCTAGCACCCAGCATCTCGTGCGCTACTAATAATAAAAGATCCGAGTAGATGTATAGTTATATAAGAACACGCACAAAGGGGAACACACACCATGCGCGTAACTCGTAAACAACTAAGAAGACTCATCAAGGAAGAGCTAGGAAGACTAAACGAAAGCGATCTTCCCGAGGGGTATCAAGACCCTTTAACTAATGTCGGCGATGAATACAGTGACATGACGTTCGAAGAGATTAGAGGTTACTTTAAAAACACAGGTCTGCTTGACAGCCTAATGACTCCTAGGGAATCTCAGGGTCTGACAATTCCACCTAAGGCTTCAGGTCGATTCCTAGTTTTAAAGAGGTCTGATCATGCTGATCTGGACTCGAATGCATTTAAACAGCTTCAAAAAGACAAGGGCACCGAGAAGCAATTTACAAGAGTGAGGACACTCTTCTTTGTTAAAGACGGTGAAAAGTACTACATCGTTCTTGAAATCTAGCGCCCAACATCTCACCCGCTACTAACAATAAAAAATCCGAGTAGATGAATAGTTATATAGGAGCCGCAAGGGAGAGCACAAGACATGCGCGTAACTCGTAAACAACTAAGAAGACTCATCAAGGAAGAACTTGCCCTGTTGAATGAGGAGCAATCAGAAGACGATGATCAAAGTGTCGGAGCTCTGGAGTATCAAAGTGCACGAAGAAGCGGAATGGGCAAGTGTATTCCTGGGCCTCTGAATGATAGAACGTACAGAAACACCTATCAATATCCTTTGCCTGCCCGCAGAGTGAAATATGCAGATGCTATTCAACAGGCAGAGAGAGATGCTCGTGAACAGTTTATCAAAGATCACTCTCAGGGCATGACTCAAGAGCAGATAAACACAATGTCTAGAAACCTAAGAACACGAGTAGCCCCCTTCAACCCTAAGGTTGGTAGGATATGTGTAGAAGTTCTCGTCCCCACCGGCGCTCTTCCGGGGGAGAATGCCCCATTTGCAAAAGGTGAGTCGGGCTCAGCCCGCTTTTAATAATATGACTCGCTCGGGGTCTCAAGTAGCTCCCAACATCTCACCCGCTACTAATAATAAAAGCTCTAAGAGTAGATCAAGGGCGTAAGGAACAGAGAGCCGCTAAAACCCTCAGAGCATCATCGAGCGCCCACACATACGTTACCACCCCTAAGAGAGCGGGCGTGTAATCCTGAGCTGAATGTGGTACAATAGATCTATAAGGAGCAAGGTCATGAAAGTAGGAGATTTGGTAAGACTAGACCCAGAGCTCTACAGAAGAGAAAAGGGTTATGTCGGTCTTCTCCTCCACCTTACCCCGGTTACTGGGAAATGGATGGTGATGATTAAAGATAGAGTTCATCCGTATTACATTGATGAAGAAGACATGGAGGTCGTCAATGAAAGTAGGTGATATGATAAAGTTCAAAGGGTCCTCTAGCACAGACCGAATCGGTATGCTGGTTAGCGAGGCAAAGAACAGTTGGAACGGTTGGTGGAATATTCTAGACTCTGATGGGAAGATGGTGATCTGGCCAGAGACAGAGATCGAAGTGATCTATGCAAGCCGGTGACATGGTTAAGCTCTACGATTCACCTCGCAAGAACGGTCGCTATGCTGGAAAGCTAGGCTTGATTGTCGGGTTCACTTCCTATAGCGCGCCAGTCATTAATGTCGGGGGAGTGGTGAGAGACTTCCACTTCACGCAAATCGAAAAGGTCTATCGAGCGCCCAGCGACCCGTAGCAGCGAGCCCAGGACAAGACATTCTGACATTGCTGTCGACACACTGTCATCGTCTGTGACAAATGGTCATACCTAAAGACAACATGTCACTAGCTGTGACAATCTGTCAATACTGTGACACCGTGACATTCCCATCGAGCGCCCAGGAGAATGCATTTCATCGAGCGCCCAGTAGTTACAGACTTAAACAGAGAGCACGCCCCGACCGGCCCTAACTTTTTCGTGTACAATGGGTCAGCTTGTGGTATGATAGAGATGTAGGGAGGTGACAGCTGGGAGGCTGTAATGCAGAAGGATCGCATCAGGGTCAGGGTCGATCTGTTCAAGAGGATCATCCGGGAGCAGGAGAAGCTACGCAGGGTGGCGCTAACTTCACAGGTCATAAGCCTGTTAGCGCTAGGGGTTGCCATGTGTGCACTATTTCTCGCTGTTCAAGCGTAAGTAAAAAAGATGTTTAAAAGTAGAGACGCTGACGCTGTAAGGAGATCGTTGAGGCAGACGGAGGCAAGCTTGCTCAATGAGATAAGAACTCTTAGGGAGCGGGTCGAGCACGTTGAAGATGCTTGGGTCGACACACTCGACGAGATCCACCGTTGGCGCACCTGGATGACACTTACTGTGTTTGCACTGGCTGTCACTTCCCTCGTCTTATCGGGAGTCTACCTTGGCGGTGTGCTTTTCTAGGGGGTCGACCAGAGGAGAAGAGAGGTCGACTCCGCGGTGCCTTGGAGAAGGGGTCGACCCTCGTGTGCAGCTGGGGCTTGGCAGTCATGATTCTCGTGGCTGCACAGATCTACACTCGAAGGCGACAACGTGAGGAGGAGAGGGAGAAGAAGAAGAGAGTTCGACGTTGGTGAGCTGGTCAGGTGGAGCTGGGGGAGCAAGGATCACAACCAGTACTACGGAATCGTCGTGGAGAAACAAGATCACATGGGAGTCTGGATGTACACGGTGATGTTCGACAACCAGACTGTCACGGGTTTCAATCCCGAGGAGCTTAAGTCTCTCAGTATCGTGTAAATCTCAGATTGCTGTTGTATAATATACACAGGAGGCGCCAATGGCTAAGTACAAGCTAACAGCAGCTCAGAAGCGAGACATCAAGAGGCAAGTGGGTGTCGCTAGGTCGAATGGCGCCAGCATCCCTCGAAAGCGGCAGTCTTGGTCTTTCAAGGAGGGGGACCTGGTAAAGCTAAATAAGAAAGGCATGAGACGCCAGAGACTCGAGGAATCCCCCTGGGGCGTTATCGCTGGTCCCTATCACGAGGGGTCGAACTCCAGCGGTTACTTCCGCGTGATGACGAGCACCGGTGTCCAGGACTGGCACGGCTCTGATATGGACCGTGTGCAAGAGATGCCACAGGAAAACGCCGAAGACGTGTAGCTTAGACATAGTTATAGTATAATAGAAACACAGGACAACAACAAACCCTAAACCCCGAGGAAACTCATGGATATCAAGACCTTCTCATCCACCGTTCGCGCACTTCCCCCCGACGTTTCGGTTCTCATCCGAGGCCCACACGGCATCGGTAAGTCTCACCTCGCCCAATCGGCGGCTGAGGACATGGAGATGCCTCTCATCGACCGGCGTCTCTCGCAGATGTCTGAAGGTGACCTGGTCGGGTTGCCGGAGCTGGTGGACGGTGTCACTCGCTTCTGCCCACCGGACTGGTACGCTCGCGCTTGCCGCGAACCGGTTGTTCTCCTCCTGGACGAAATTAACCGTGCTACCCCCGAGCTCCAGCAGGGTGCTTTCCAGATCGTGCTCGCCCGTGAGCTTAACGGTCACCGTCTCCACCCTGACACCCGGGTCATCGCAGCCGTCAATGCTTCGGCTGAATACCAGGTGAACGAGATGGATCCGGCTCTGCTGGACCGATTCTGGGTTGTGGACCTCGAGCCTACCACTGAGGACTGGCTTGAGTGGGCAGCTGGCCCCGGCGATGTGGATCCCGTCATCGTGGACTTCATCCGCCACCATCCGGCTCACCTCCGGTTCAAGGGTCAACCTGAGCCAGACAAGGTGTACCCTTCCCCTCGGTCCTACGACCGGCTCAACCACACTCTTCGTCACGCCGGAATGGCACCGACTGAGGTGGCTGGCGACGTGGGGTCGAACAGTGGCTTCTACGCTCTCGCCCACGGGTTCCTCGGTACTGAGGCGTCCATCGCCTTCCGTGACTTCGTGGATAACTATGAGTTGCAAATCTCACCGGAAGATGTCCTCGATGATTACGACAAGAATCAGGACCGGCTGAAGGCGCTCTCCAACGACCAAGCTAACGGTCTGGCAGCCAAGATCATCGATCACTGCAAGAACAATGCTTGGACGGTGAGTCAGTGCTCCAACCTCGCCAAGTGGGCCAGGTCCCTTCCCGGTGAGATGATGGTGAGCCTCTGGAACGGTGTGATGGAGACCAAGGAGGTCCAGAACATCACCAAGCTCCACAAGTTCCTGGGTCAGGCTGTGGTCGAGGCGGTTCAGCGAAGCCGCAGCCTGTAGTTGTCCTGCCCCCTCCCGTGCAACACGCACGGGAGGGTGGTATAATAGAAACACCCAAGGAGGATTCTTATGGAAGCTATGGAACAAAAGGACACAGGCACCGCCACCGACATCCCGGTCGCCATCGAGGCGACTGATGAGCAGATCGCTCGGTTTCGGATGGATGATCACCTCGTCAACCTCATGTTGCACGAGCCTTTCTTTAGTCAGGTGATGGTTAAGCTCAACAAATCTGAGACTTCCGCGGTTCCTACCGCAGGCGTCATGGTCAAGGATTGTGTGCCGCACTTTGTCTGGAACCCTCGGTTTGTGGCTGCTCTCAACACCCTCAAGGTTCGCGGACTGCTCAAGCACGAGTGCTACCATCTCATCTTCAATCACTGCACCCAGCGGAGGCAGGAGCCACACCGCGTGTGGAACTTCGCCACTGACCTGGCTATCAACTCGATCATCGATCGAAAAGAGTTGCCTGACGGTGGTCTCGTTCCAGGTGAGCCACTCGACCTTCGACAGATCACTGACCCTGAGCGGCTGGCAAAGTGGAAGAAGGTGTCTGATCTGATTGAGTCATTCCCCCTGGAGATGGCGGCTGACTGGTACTTCACCGAGTTGATGAAGGACCCCGAGATCTCTGAGACCATCGAGCCAGAACCTGGCGAAGGTGAGCCTGGCGGTATGGACGACCACGAAGGTTGGGGCGACATGTCTGATGAGGAACGCCAGGTGGTTGAGGGTCGCATCAAGCAGGCGGTTGCTGAGGCTGCACGACGCTGTGATGGTAACGGACAGTGGGGTTCGGTCTCTGCTTCGACTCGCGAAAAGATTCGTGAGATGGTTAGTAACGAGGTGGACTGGAAGTCGCTGCTTCGCTCCTTCGTTGGCCGGACACAGCGGGCTCACCGGAGCTCGACCATGAAGCGGATCAACCGGAAGTACCCATACATCCACCCTGGTCGTCGACGTGGTCACAGTGCACATCTGGCCATCTACCTCGACCAGTCAGGTTCGGTCAGCGATAATGACATCGCCCTCCTCTTCGGTGAGCTCAACAACCTCGGTCGCATGGTGGAGTTCACCCTCATTCCGTTCGACTCCACGGTGGACGTGGACAACGAGGTCAAGTGGCGGCGAGGCTCCAAGGTCCCACCCCAGCGGTGGCGGTCAGGAGGTACCAACTTCGATGCTGTCGCTCGACACGCTGAGGACAACCAGCACCGGTTCGATGGCTACATCGTTCTCACGGATGGTGAGTGCTCGGATCCTGGTCCCTCTCGGATGCGTCGTGCCTGGGTCATCGTCCCGGACAGGCAGCTCTACTTCAAGCCACACCCCAAAGACCTGCTCATCACGATGAAGCGTGGCGTGTAGCATGTGATGTCCAGTGGTATAATAGAAACACCCAAGGAGGAATCACATGGACCAAAAACTGAAAGATGCTATCATCGACGACCTTCTCTCTCTCAGGCCGAAAGGCGAGGAGGGTGAGAACCCTACGTATGTAGAGGAGGAGTACTACTGCCACGATGCTTACAAGTACAAGAAGCGGATCGAATGCGAGCACGCCAACTGGGGATACACGCCTGACACCCTGTTCTCTCTTGGCTTGAAGTCACAATCATGTGTCCAGGAATACGTTGCTCAGAGGTTCTTTGACACGTTTCACTTCAAGCTCAGAAAGGGTCAGAAGGCCAGCTGTAGTCGTAAGGTCAATCGACTCTGGGCAAGGATTCACTCAGCTGTTGAGGCGGTCCAAGCTGAAGGTCGACCAGGAATCTATACAATCAGTAAGCGATGGTCGGGAACTCCTCTTGCAACAGTCTGGGCTGAGACACACGACCAAGCCTTGTCACTGGGTAGGATGTTCTACGGTCATGTTTTACCGGAGGAGGATGGGATTAGAACTAACTTCGTTCGAATCGGTGAGCAAGCAGAGGTGATTCCCGTCAACGTTCAGGCGATCAAAGACCTGCAGGGTGAGATCGAATCCAGTGAGAAACGAGTGAAGAGGTTGCAAGAGCAGATCGAAACTAGTCATGCTCGAATCGCGGCCATTCAAATGATGCAGTCTCACATGCTAACAGCTGCTGAATCCCGTGCAGAAGAAAGCTAGGCGTGGTATAATATCAAGGTAAGCTACCCAAACACCTAAACCCAGAGGAAACAATGAAGCTTAACGTTAATCACACTGTCGAACGTGGCACCAACATTCTAAACGTGGATGTTCCAGATCAACTCCGTCGACGGATTCCGTCAGGGCTGCCTCACATCGACGATGCCCTTGGTGGTCGGGGATTCACCCCGTCCATGGTTACCCTTTTCACAGGTACTCCTGGTGCCGGTAAGACCACGCTCATGCTGGAGGCAGCAAATGCTCTTCAAGGGAAGGGTGCTACGGTGCTCTTCAACACTGCTGAGGAGTCGCTCTTCCAGCTTAAGATGACTGTTGAGCGACTCGGTCTTCGTCACGGATTCGTGGCCGGTCAGGATACCATGGTCAAGGACTTGCTCGCCCATGCTGATGAGCTGCGAGAGGCAAATCCTGGCAAGCCGTTCTTCCTCATCGTGGACTCACTTCAGACTCTGAACGATGGCAAGTATGGTACACACAATACGAACTCCAAGACAGCCGAGCGCTCGCTGGCGATGATTACTGATTATTGCAAGCAGCACTTCTGCAATGCCATCATCATTGGTCAGGTGACCAAGTCAGGTGCGATGGCCGGTGCTAACGTCCTCAAGCACATGGTGGACGCTTACATCACGCTGGATGTCGAGCGCAAGGATCAGGACTTGCTCGGCTGTCGGGTACTGGCCACCGAGAAGAATCGCTTCGGCGGTGCTGGTCACATCTTCTTCCTCGCACTGCGGGAATCTGGTTTTATGGAGGTATCACGGGTGTCGGTGGGTTAACCACCGCCCCTGCCGGTCGGGTGTGATACCTCCCCTCGTGGGTTGCCCGACCGGCTCCTCCCTCCATCTTTACAAGGAGAAGCGAATGTACGCTTACACAATCTACAGGATGCACCCAAGCGGTCAAAAAGAAAAGCTCGACTACGTGGTGTGCACAGGAAATGAAACACTGGCATCCATCAATGAGAGGGCTGAAGCTCGACTCCAGGAGATTAGAAAGGGAAGCAAAGACCCAGACTCTATCTCCATGGAACGACGACTAGTCCCGGGGATCTAGAATGTTTGGTTTTATGCTGGACGTTGGAGCTGTGCTGGTCGGGCTCTATGTCTATGACAAGATCTCAGAGTGGCGGCATCGAAGAAGATACCACGGTCACTGGAGATTCTAGTAGTTCTATATGGGCTGTGGTATAATAAAGGTATCAAGGAGGAACCATGGTACCAGGAGACGTTGTACGTATTATTCAGGGTGCCAGGCTCGGGCCCAACAACAAGAGAGGCATTGCCTGGCCTGAAGCAGAGTTTGAGCTGGGCGTCGTAGTGGCTGAAGCAAAGAGGCTCCACATTCCAGCGGCCAAGGTTCTAGTCCTGGGACAGGTAGCTGAGTTCGATCTGGATGAGTTGGAGGTAGTTAATGAAAGTCGGTGATTTGATATATGACTTCCTTTCTGAAATGCACGGTATTGTTGTTAAGATCCATACATGTGAAGAGACTAGCTCTTATATGACAGTGCTCTACGAAGACGGTCAACAAAGCAGCAGTATGCGGACAAATGATCCAGAAGTCGAGGTGGTTAGTGAAAGTAGGTGACATGGTTAAGCTTGTGGGGACAGTTGTTCCAGATAGCAAGGGTATCCTTGTTGGGCGCTGGTTAGATGTCCAGGGCTGGTGGACTATCCTTTGCGGAGGCGTCCTTGTTAACTGGCCTGAATCTCAGCTAGAGCTCATGGCGTGTAAAGCGTCTCAGAATGGTGTATAATATAAACACCCAAGGAGGATATAATGGGAACTAGATTCACTCTCAACAATAACGCTTCAAATGGAACGAGCAATCTGAGCTATTTACTTAGCACAGAACAGCAGACTTTTTTGCGCTCCTTCACACCTTCTAATGTCGAGGCTAAGTTTGGCCCAGGTGATGATCGCTGCTTCGATCAATCAAAAGGATACACCGATCCCGAATGGTACTGGGAAGCATCGAATGGTTGTATCTTTGGTATCGGCTGGCGCTGGGGTTCTCCTCGCTTGCGAGGTCGAGGTTCTAAGCAGAAGAACCAGAGCGAGCATTTCTGGGTGCACCCGAAGGAAGAGGACGCTGCTGAGTTTGTTGCTTTCCTCAAGCGGGAGGTGGCATAATGAAAGTCTATACATTCATCATCGGCACTACAGATGATTTTGAGAGTATGGACGAGCTAATCGAGCACTTCGAAGGTTCAGACTATCCAGACTCCATCTGCAACTGCGCATCTTACGAGTTCGAAGCACCATCTGGCTGCGACGAGGAAACAGTCACAATGATCGGCCGAGGATACGCGTTTAGCGAGGACTGGTCAATGGATGATACCTTCAGCTTTCTAATCGAGGGCCCGCTTGAAGGACCAGCAGAGAAAGACGCGTTCAATCAAGGTGAGAAAGCCCGTGAATCGATGAAGGTGAATGAGATGATGAAAGGGACAGCTACCCCTGTCATTGATCCGCTTGAGACCTACAATCCAAATGACCCAGCAAACTGGTAGGAGGGGCAATGACACAGGTACCGTGGACAGTAATCTTTCAGTCCGAAGAGGAGGAATCAGCCAAGGCTGAGATGATGTTTGGTTCCATTAATCACGCAGAGATGCTTAGTCAAGTTCAAGATGAAGTGGATAAGCGCCCAGGATCCTGGTCTGTTGTAGGAATCATTAAGGGAAACTTTGCTGGAGGCTTCTATGCAGATCGGCGACATAGTTAGATATAAGAATGAGGACACAGCGCTCGGAACGGTTGTCTGGATTATGCCCGAAGAGGAGAGGGTCGATAACGTTCTAGTGATGTGGAGTAAGAATAAGAAATGGTTCGTGGCACCAAAACAGGTCGAGGTGGTTAATAGTTACCCACGTGTAATGTGCTAGACTGTTTGGTATAATAGTATCATAGGAGAGGAAAACATGCCACGTAAATCCCGCGAACTTCGTCTCAGTCAGGCCCAAGGCCTTCTTAGCAACTATGAGTCTGCTAGCTACCAAGGGCGTGAGGTTAGCTTTGTTAGAGATATGATCTTGCGCATGGAGCGCTCAAAGCAAATGTCTCCCAAGCAGCGCACCTGGCTTGATCAGCTCATCGAGCAGGGGGTTCCTGCTCCCAAGGGTGATGCTGATCTAGTCTCTGAGATGGAGCAGCTGCTCGAAGTTCCAGGCACAGACCACATTCAGAACACGCTTCGTGACTTTCTATTTAGAGAGCGCAAGGGTTGGTCACTCTCGGTCAAGCAGCGAGCGTTCCGCGAAAGATTGCTGGAAGAGGCTAGGGGCATCGAGCGCAACGGGCCATGGATTCCATCGAGCGAGCAGACAGAAAAGCTCAGGCTGTGTCTGGAGTTGGTCCAAGGTCGTACAAACATGTACTGGAGCACACACCCTGGAGAGCAGAAGGCGATTACTGCGGTGACGAACTGGTTGTCTGAGGAGACTAAGTTCATCGACGAGTGGTCTGTCAATAAAACATTGCAGAGCTTTAGAGCTAAGCTCGCCGAGATCGAGAATCCATACTGCTCTCCCGGAGATATTGTCTGGTCCAACAGTGGTACTCTTCGAGGCACGATGGCTCTTGTTACTGGTGAACCAGAGATAATCAGGGGCCAGATCTGCTATCCGGTTCTAATCAACGGTGCAAGTGACAGCCTGATGAAAGGCCAGCTGACTAAGCGCCGGCCAAGAGGAGTGAAGTGTGGGTGACAAGATAGCTTCAGGACAGTGCAAGATCTGCAGTGCACAGGGAGTAGGTGTTCAGATGTTCGATCTAAGGGGTCGACCAGTTTTGTTTCACTGCGCTCGATGCGAATCAGATTACTTCAATCGCCTATCGATGCTTGACAAAGAGAGATGGCTCAAGTCGTGTAACACTTGACCGGTGATGGTATAATAGAATCACCAAGGAGGAAAACATGGCTTTCAATGTTGATGTGATTGATAACGAGACTGGTGAGATTTACCGAGAGGGTGTGCTGCTCGCAAATGCGCATATCTTTATTGCCAAGGAGATGGGTAAGATTGTCCGAGAGGATATCCATACTATTGAGTTGGATGGTATTGATGGTGGTGGTGAGATGGAAGTCCATGACATCTATGTCGATTTTCCGGAAGAGAAGTTGAAGAGAGAATTGTCGGCTGATGCTATTATCCGGGCCAGGGAGTTCTGGCAGTATGAGAATGGCGGTGGCCAGGTGAGGAAGTAAATGAATTGTGCTAGAAGTGAGCTAATCGCTCTGATCGAAAAGATTGATGTGATTGATGTAGAAAACGCTGCAGTTATAATGGAGCTCGTTCAGTGGTTGCCTGCTCATACAATCAGGACCTTTATCGAGGACGTTCACGCTGCCCTCGATCTCGATACTGAGGAAGAGGTGGAAGACCTTCTGGATTTCGATGAGCCAACTGAGCTGTTCGACACTAATCTTTTCCTAACGATTTCACAGTGTTCTGAAGTGTAGGGATTTCTTGCAGTCTAGTGTTCGGAGTGGTATAATATAATCACCAACCAAGGGGATACAATGCCGATTCAAGAACTAGATGAAATGGAAAACCTGATAGGCGAGGTCACGGACTGCTTCGAGGACACGATGAAGCAGCTGTACGACGAGGAGCCAGGGTTTTTTCAATATCGATCCGTCAAAAACGGGGAGGTCAAGTTCCACTCGACCCAGATGGAATGGAATGCGCAGGTGAGTTACGCCGGTGATGAGTTTAAGAAAGAGCTCGATAAGCTGGTCGAGAAGTTTGAAGTTCGACTGCTTCAGGGGGAGTTTTCGTAATGTGGAGAGTCGAAGCTTTGATTTGGATCGCCGCCGGTTTCGCATTGTGCTGGTTCCTATTCGGAAACCCCGCACACTGACAGGGAGATAAACATGCAACTTTGGCTTTGGACAGCAACTGTCAGACTTCTTCACGGTGATGCACCGGCAACAGTTATCGCGCCCGACCAGCACACAGCTCGCCGGATGATCGAGGCTCAGTACGGGTCTGGGTCGATCCTGGGGGACTACGTTCACTGTGTCAAGGAGATAGGATGATGAAGCGCGGAGACAGAGTGCGCGTGGATCAGGGAACTTACGTCGGGTGCACAGGTATTATTATCTTCGTCGACCATGACGAGAACCTTGCTACGGTCGGTCTCGATCAGCACAGAATGATGCTGAAGATAAGCACTCGGAACTTGTCTGAAATCTCTTGTAGTCTTGTGGAACCTGAGGTATAATATAACCAAGGAGGCAACATGTCTAAGAAGAAGCAATTCACCAGCAAGGCTCAGGAACGCCGTGCGCGCAACTGGCTCGCAGTCCGAGCTCACTTCAAGACCGGTGCTGGTAGCCACGGTGACAAGAAGAAGGCAGCCAGCAAGAAGGCCTGTCGAGGGCAGGTGCAATAATGGAAACAGTCGTTACGATTCTTTTCTTTACTTTTTGGTCAAGTCTTATAATCTTAGCATTGAACCCAGAGCTGTTCATCCGTCTCAGGTATCGTATCAACATAGAAGATTCGTCGCACTATAAAAAGAAACCGGCTGATCTAGCGCCGGAAGAAGAAAAGAAGAAGCTAGATCGCTACGTGTAAAGCGCCCAATAGTTTTGTATAATATACCCAGGAGGTATCATCATGACAGAGTTCGAAGAAGCACAAGCTAGAGCAGCAGAGTTCACAAACGGTCTGGCTTGTCTATATCACATCAAAGAGATGATCGAGCATGCAGCAGAGGCAAAGGCAGGAATGCTTGACAAGTCTCTTCCCGACGCTATTCGAAAGGAATCACTCAAAGATCTGCGTCACATCAATCAACAGTTTAATCTAGTCGCAACAGCACGAGCAGTTGTGGGAATCTCAGCTTAGGAGAAATGATGAAAACAAGGTACACTATCAAGAAGTTCAACGGCGACGATAGCTATAGCTGGGCTGTGTTCCGTGCAGCCGACGTCCGCGGAATGCGGAGCCCAATCTTCCTCGGAGATGCCCGACCTGTGGTCAGCGGCCTGTCTCGTGGGGAAGCGAGGTATCACAAGAGCCTGCTGGAGGCGAAGTAAGATGACCACTGCAGATATTATTGCTAACTACAAAGCCATGCAGGAGATGAAGCCACACAGCTCCATGCTTCGCGAGGTGCGCATTCAGTACGCCGACATGGCAAAAGGCGGGGACGGAGGTGAGCTTGGCTACACGCCGCCGGGATATAGTCACATTCCAACGTGCCGTGAGTACAACTACCCGGACAAGCCGGACTCTTTCTTTCAGGAAGTACAGGAGGCACTGGGCTGGTGAGCAATACAAACGTCATATATCTTGAAGAGGTCGAGGGCATTGATCCGATTCTTAGGAAAGGTCACACGGTCAAGATTAGAGACATCGATCTCTACGGCATTGTAGTGGCAATCCAGGAGGTGCTCGGTCCAGACTCTCCTGCTGCAGGTCAGGCTTCCGTGGTTAACATTGCTGTTCCGTTTGACGAGGGGTGGGAGATTCATGAGTACATTGCTGTTGACAACATTGCCCGAGTGGTGCGCGGTGGGAATGTGGATGTAGAGGACTGGGAGGAGGAAAAAGAATACTAAAGATCTGTGTCGACTTCGTGTAGCAAAGAGGGTTGAGTGGTATAATAAGAACATGGAGGGGATGGATCCCTCTACTCAACCCCACCCCACGAGGTTTATCATGGCTATCACCGCTAACTCCCGCTACATGTTCGAGATCCTTTCTTCCGACGAGCTTGCTGCTCACCCGAAGTCCGGTCTCAAGACCGTCGTGGTCTCCGGAACCTGCACCAACGCTGACGGCGTCAGCTTTGACTTCATCGCTACCAACAACCTGGATCAGCGGTACCCCGAGCGGTTCAAGGTGAACTGGAACGGGAAGGCAGCTCGGATGCCTAAGGTGGTCGGGTTCGGTATCGCGGACGACGTCCGCACCGGTCGCAAGGTGACCGAGCAACTTTACTTCACCCGCGGTGCTCGCATCGCAATCGCTCGGAAGTGCAAGGAGCTCTTCCCACTCTGGAAGCAGGCATCATAAGACGCCTGTAAACCAGGCGGAAACAAGGTAGAATATAATATGCGCCCTTAGCTCAGCTGGATAGAGCATTGGCCTTCTAAGCCAAGGGTCGTAGGTTCGAATCCTACAGGGCGTGCCATTTTAGAGAGGAGACTGTCGATGAAAGTCGGAGACATTGTCAGGAACCGGAACTCAGAGAGCGGAGAGCTTGGTATCTTCATGGGTCTCCGAACGTTTAACAACGGACAGGGTGGTAATCCTTATACATGCGCCGAGGTGTTCTGGCCGGAGAGGAGAAAGGTGGGCAGTATTCAGACTAACATGATTGAGAAGATAGATGAAAGCGGGTGATCTTGTCATCATGCCGGGAGAGACTCGTGCCGATGATGGGTTGAGCATTGGCATTGTCGTTGACGAGGCAGACCCGCGTACACACAAGTCTTGGGCAGGGAAAACAAAAAGAGTCGGGGTGATGTGGGTCGATGGCGGTGGTGTAATTGACTACGAGCCAAAAGATTGGCTGGCGGTCGTGTCTTCGTGTAACAGTGAGGGTTGAATGGTATAATATAATCACCAACCAAGGATACTATCATGACTCTCTCTCCTCGCGAAGCTGGCCTCCTCTCCAACACCGACGTCCTGGGTTACATCCAGGCGCGGAACTCCGAGCGCAACGCGCAGGCGGCGGCAGAGGGCTGGGAGTTCTGGACTCTCATGTCAGAGTCCCTGGCTGATGAGTACGCCAACGTCTATGATCTGGAGCTGTGCTTCGCCCGCAGCGCGTACTCGGACACTTACAAGGACTGGGCTGGCTGCCGCAGCTCGGTGAGCGAGGAGCTCACCTTGGAGCAGGTGGAGGCAGAGGTTGCTAAGCTGGCGGAGTGGGCAGCGGAAGAGTACAAGGCAGAGCAGGAGTGGCTCGCCGAGCAGAAGCAGATGGAGCGCGACCAGATCGCACTGGGTCTCACTGACTCGCTGTCGTGCGGCGAAGAGGTTGTGCTGGAGGAATGGGAAATCTACGAGGCCAAGGCCGAGGAGGCAGGATACTAAGATGACTAGGTATCAAGTACACTATGAGAGGACAACCTGTGCAGGTGTCAAGCGCGGTCGGCGCACAATCAAGGCACGTAATGAAGCAGAGGCAATCATCAAGTGCAAGTCTGTGGTGGCCAATAGCTTCGGCCACTGGGTCAATCGTCTTGCAAATGAGGAGGCATAAGGTGTTTAAGAAGGGAGATCTGGTAGTCTATGTTCGACCCCACCCAGATGAGGCCGGACTTGTTCACCGCGTTGTCGGAACATGTCTTGATGGCTTCGGCTGGTGGGTTAAACTGGCTGAGGAACCTGAGGATTCTACCGGCGGTCCCGTTGAGATCGAGCCGGGTATATACGGCGGTCTCGGCTGCTGGGAAAAAGCAACAGAGTTTAAGCTTGTAGGGTGCAATCAATGATCACAGGAAACAGAAATGACGCAAAGAAAAAGTCACCGAAGAAAGAGGGATATCGGGGCAAGGCCAACCTCTTCAACTTCATCCTGTTCAAGAACTACGACGGCTCGGTGACATCAAAGGTCATCCCGCGTGAGACCTACAATCAACTTTTTGCGGAGAACAAATAATGAAAAAAGCTAGACGTGACACAGTCAGGAAACTATACAGGGAGGCGATCATTCAGTACTTCGGAGACGCAGACTATCTTAAGGAAGCTGTTAAGCGGGACATCCACTGCGCCAACCAGGCACCAGGTCAGTGGGTAGGACAGCACGGGGTGCTAGAGATCTACTGCGAGAGCGGGATCCCGAACGCTACAGACATGCATAGCTATCCCCCTGAGCCAGAGTTCGGATTCAAAGGAGGGACCTTCTACAACTCCGACATCTGGTGCAAGATAGACGACTGGGTGAACCTCGGTCTCCAGTCTCTCGGCAAGACTGACCGTGTCCACCACGAGCCCTACAATGCTGCGGTGATCGGAGTCTACTGGGACTGATCCCCAGGGGCTGGGCCCTTCAAGGGGCCCCTATCTGGAAGGGGGAGCCCCCAGGGCCCTTGTGACCCGATCTAGCGCAAGTTAGGGGCCTAGGGCCCCCCTCAAAAAGAGCTGAAAAAGGGCCATATAGAGCCCTAGGGGGTAGGGGCCCCCCGGGGCCCCCGGCAGGCTCAGTGGGCCCTCTGGGGCCTCCTGGAGGGGGCTAAGGCTTCGCAGATTTTGCGGGAACTTTTCAAAAACTATTAGTCAGCTTCCTGGTTGTATATGCTGATATCATTATATTCATACAGCTCTATCTCACTGGACACGTGGTTATTGTCAGCTGAGGTGTTTAAGACACCCATCTTGGCCAGTATGAAGACACCAAAAGCTGCACCGGATAGAAACCAGGCCATTGCGATAACCAGTGGATGTTCATCATCGTAGCTCATTGTGTAGTAATAAGTATTACGTTGAAAGAAAGCAAGGAAAACATGGCCCAGGGTCAAAAAGGAAAAACCCATTTTTTCACAAAAATTTCCGGAGAAAAATTTAAAAACTTTCTTAATATGTATAAAAGATCATCCTATGGAGATAAAGAGATGAAAATCACACGTAGACAACTTAGACAAATTATCAGAGAATCAATTAGAGAAGAAGCAGGTGCTCTCAGAGAGGTCACTCTCGAGGTGGGATCGGGTGTGGCGCGACATCTAGCAAATCAGCTCAGAGCTGTTGAACAATACATAAACTCAAACATCGACAGAGCACCTCGACCGCTCCAGGCCTTTGCTAGAAGTGCTGATTTTACAGTTACAACTAACCAAGAAGCCATAGATCTGCTTCAAAGGGCCGAGGATCTGTTCGGCAAAGCAGGTATTGATATCTACGAACTTCCTCGTGCTTAACGTCAAGTCAATTTAAAAATTTCTTTAAGAAATTTTGTAAACCTCCTTCAGATATAGTAGAATATTAACATTGGACCGGCTAGCGGTCCAATTTTATGCTTGTAAAAAGGAGAATATTAAAGCATGTCTTATTATAAAACAAAGTCCACGAAGCGCTTTAGCTTCGACATCAGCCGTAACGACACCAGCCACAAGGCCGGTGCAAACACCGTCACCATTGCAACCAACCCGATGGGAGAGGGACGCTACAGCTACGGAGGCACTCAGCTCACCATGACCGTTCGTGAGGCTCAGGCGCTGCGTAGCTTCCTCAATCAGAATCTTGACTCGAGTGACTCTAGCTCTGGCGACGGTATCTTCTAATTCGTAAACTTTGATAGCTTTAAAGGCCTGGCTTAACAACCAGGCCTTTTTTGTTAAAAACGAAAGACTTGGGAATATGTATTTAAGTTAACGCACAGATAAGGAGAACTCAGATGCGTAAGATGCGAGCTAATGAACTTAGACAGATGATTAAAGAAAGCCTCGGTGAAGCCCAGCAGGGAAAGAGAGGGATACTTAGCGAGGCAAAAACTGTAGCCCAGTACGACGCTGATGCCCCGGAAATTTTTAGAGAGCTTACCGGACGACTCATGAATGCTGATTTTTGGGAAGGAACCTTTGGTACCAAGGGAATCGATAAAGAGATGAGAATCTTTGGAAGACTCAACGACGGCCCGGTGAGCATTGGAGATGTTGTCAGTAACCTTAGATTCTTTACTGCACTAGGCTGTGCGCTTAGTGACTACCATGATGGGTCAGACGGAGCTGACGTTTGTGAAGGATTAGAGAGTGACGGTATCATTGACGGCAGCTTTAGAAGATACGGCATGAGCATGCAATGGAGCCTGGTGGATCTTCGAGCCTGGATGCAAAGAAACGGAATCTAAGATTCCAAAAGCAATTTTAACCAGGATATCTGAGCACACATGAAAATCACGCGGGGACAACTTAGGCGCTTCCTCCGGGAGGAGTTCTCCAGACAGCTGAGAGAGGACGGTCACACCGATGTCCCCTCAGCACAAAGGGCCATGATGACCTCAGTGGAAAACGCGACTGATATCCTGGATGCGCTAGCTCATGCGGATGGCGGGCACCACCTGCCCACCTGGTGGATGAAGAAGGTGCATTTAGCCGCGGATTACCTTGATACCGCGAGAGATTATCTTTTAACCAAACCCCAGACGATGACTGAGGGAGAGGGGAACGGTGGCTGCGACTGTGGCTGCGGTAGTTGCGGCTAGTTCCGGGAGCGTGGGCAATATTTCCCTGCGCAAGCGTGATATTATTGAGCTTATTAAGTGCGACCTCGTCGATCTCACCGAGGGAGCCTTTCGCGTGATTCTCGACTCTGATGACGGGGGCAGCGTGATCAACGTGATGATTGAGGATCACAGCAACTCGCAGGAGATCCTCCGGGAGATGGATCGGGCCTACCCTGGTCACCGCCTGGTGGTCACCAAGGTTCCCGAGGGGTGGTTAAAGGTATTCAAGCCCTTGAGTGGTAACAGAAGCTGATTTTGGGCGATTAAATTGGCTTAAAGGCCATACGTATTAAACGAGGAGATCCCGAGTAATGAGAATTACACTGAACGAGATTCAACAGATTATCCGAGAAGAGCTCGACGACATGGGACGTGATATCGATCCCCTGGAGAGAGATCGCTTTCCTGAGACAGCTGCCAGCAACGACGAGCTGCTTCACTCTGATATCGTGAGCTCTATCTACGATACGATTATTGATACTGCATTGCTAAATGCGGGCAAGGATCGTGAGAACATCGTTCTCACCGGTATTGATAATGAGCTGGAGTCCCGTGAGATGGACGGGGAAGAGGTTGACATGTCACAGATTGACTTACAACAGGTCTTTCGAGACGTGATGCTTGAGATAGAGAGAGCTGAGCAGCGGTCGCTTAGGGAAGAGATGACGCCCGAGTTTATGAGTATGACGCAGGGTGCGAGTCTCGGGGGATCGGAGGAATCCGAAGTGGAGCAAGAGGTCTCTCTTGCGACGCTCGGAGAAAAAGTTTTTTTCGGCCTGACAGAAGCAAGAGCCGGTTTACTAGAAGTGTTGGAGAGTGTTGAAGTTATGTCATTTCATCGTGAGGCTCAAGATCTTGGGCTTGAGATGAGGTTTCAAAGTGTGCATGAGGATCTTTCGGTTTCCCTGGCGGTCCTCGATGCAGCAATTAAAAAGCTGGAGTGAAAAAGAAAATTGCGCGTCCTAAAAAATTTTTTCAAAAAGGGAGCGGCGGTTGCCGTCTCCTGTGCCAAATGGACATGGGCATTGCTTGGGAAAGCATTTGCCTCTCTACTCTCCCTTCTTATTCTGGGAGGGTTTATTTTTTGGATTGTAAAGGGAATTTTATCCCAGACATAATATTTAATGATAGGTCACCAAACACGGAGATGACACAGTGAAAAACTTAGATAGAAAAACCCTTCAGAAGTTAATTCTTCAGGAGGCACGTAAATTGAAAACAGAGCGTCGCGAGGTTGTCGAGCTTAATGAGTCTCGCTCGAGTCGTAATACTCTCAGAAGAATGATTCTTAGTGAAGCTAAGAAGATGGGCCTTGGAGATGCACCTAAGCAATCCTGGCCACGTCACGATTCTAATACTAAAGATCTGGCGAATGTAGCAGAATTTTCTCCTATGAAGGTTGACAAGGAAGCGGCAAAGCTCGTTTCACACTCTTGCGCAAATCACGTTCTTATGGAGTCTGAGTCAGATGAGAAAAGACATGGATTAGCAGGTAATCTAGGAAAATGTGTATGGCACAGCCTCGACGAGTCGGGTAAAGTCTCTCACTATGATGTTCAGTTTGGAAGCAAGCTTATTAAGAACGTTCCTGCTCAAAGACTAATAGTTGTTTCTGAAGCTAATCACATGCATGAGACACGCCCTAAGAGAAAATCAAAGAAAAAATAATTTTCAATATATTCTAATTTTCTTGTAAATCTTCCTGTTAATTGGTATAATAAAAGAGTTCTAAGTCATTAGAGCTCTTTTTACTTTATCAACCATCTCATTTAGGGATTTAAAATATGCGTAATCAAATTATTTTCTCAGCTATTCTTTCAACATTGGCACTTGCAGGTTGCGATGAAACTCTTGAGGCGACTAGTTTGTCACATGTTGCTGATACAGAGTCAACTTCTGCTGATATGACCTTGGGCCTAACCCCTTTTACAGGTTATCTTGAGCCCGAAGATAATTCAGATGCTGATCCTAACCATCCTTTTGGCAGGGGTACAGTAACAACAGAAGATTTTAATAGAGTTGAAGCCTGTTACGCAGAACGAGCTTCGGAAAAGGCTGATTTTTTTAATAGTGGCACACCCTGCATTGACGGTATGGTGGCATTGATTAGTGGTCGGGGCTGTGAAGAGGTTGTATACAGCTCAAATGAAGATGGTACATACAGTGTTTACTGTACCGAGGAACCTACTTGTGATAATGTTCATCGAGATGGCTACCTAGCTATTCCTAATAATCTTGACTGGACAACCTTTGGCAATCAAAGCTCTCTCATGTGTCAAGATAATAACGTGACTCTAATCTACTACGCAAATAAGGATTGGGTGCGAAACGGTGATCATTAATCGTTAATTTAAAAAATATTTTTTTCTAGCTCGCCTTGATGGCGAGCTTTTTTATTTTAATAAAAGATCACCAGGCAGCTCTGGTTGAATTGATATTTAGTCGGTGTTAATATAATCATTTAATATATGGGGTGACAACTAGGGTCAAACTAGACCTATAGAATAGTTACTACCATAATGACCCCTATCCTTAATCAGAACCGACCCTTTAGGCTCGTAGTGAGTTCGGAAGGTGTAAATCCTACACAGGATGGTTTTGCAACATTTAGGTGGTTTGGAAAAGATATGAAACTGTATGAAAAAGTCAATCTAATAGACTTTCCTTGCTTAAGTAATTTTAAAGGAGACTCTTTTACATTTGAAATAGGAACAGTGGGGACAATAATAAGGTTTGTCGGAAGACCTGCAAAAATCAAAAAAGACCCAGCCTGGGGAAAGTTTGATGTTTACGAAGTTCTAATATCGGGAAAAATTGTCCAATTATTCAGACAAAACATGGAACCAATATAGTTTAAAGTATATTTATTTAAGTTGAGAGGCCTTGATGAAGATTACATCTAGCGAGCTAAGAAAGATAATTCTCGAAGAAAAGAGAAAGATTGATAATGAAAAAAGATCTCTAATGCATTTGTCAGAAATGTGCAGAAACCTTAGATTAGAAGGTTACAGCGATGAAGAGATTATAGACGGGATCCTTTTCAAGAGAAGCATGGTTATGGAATCTCAAAGAGAACTCTTTGAAGAGATTTCTGTAGGTGGGTTCTTTAGCGAGATACAAGATGGTGCCGTTGAAGCACTAAAAGCTAGAATCTCTCAGGCAATTATTGATACTTTCCTTGAAGCTTTTAATGTTCAGCCTGACACACCTCTCGGTGGGATGGCAAGAAATATAGCTATTCAAGTTGGAGAAAATTTTGAATACAGCAGGTGGAGAGAATACTTTTCAGATGGTAGTTGTCCGCTCTGGACTGAGCTGATTAGTCAGTCAATGGCAGAAGGAATTGTTTTGGAGCCAATTATGGACAGTATATTGGTTGCATTAGGTGTTAGAGACAGAGGTTCAGCAGCTACACCAACTCGACCGGCACAAATTGCAGGGCCCAGCGCCGATATCGGAGGAGTTCTAGGAGGAACTCTAATAAGATCTATTCAGGAAGCAATTAATGAAGCTCTGATGGGACCTGTCTCCGAATCAATTGCTGAAAGAATTTGTCAAATTAGGGCTAGAGATATTATTGGATCTCTTACGGGTATTCCAGGTATTGGATCTATAGCTAGAAGATTCTCAAGTGCTGATAATGATCCGGAAGTATACAGTGCAATCGCTTCGGCAACGTAAAAGGCTTGTAGAAAGAAAGCTTATTATTCTAGATCATGATAGTTTAATTTCAAAAATTAGAGAAATTATCATAGAAGACCTTGGTGTTAACAAGGTTAGAATATTCAAAGGAACAGGGGCTACTCATAGTTACAATACAAAGTCTGGATCAAGCATGCTAGGAGATCTTGATCCTTTTGATGTTGAAGAGGACCCAGGCGATTTAGAAGATTTTGAAGAAATTGAAGTAAGCAAAGTATTCATAGATGAATCTCTATTATCTGAAAAAGATGATAGAAAATTTAAATCAAAATACAGTGAAAAAATAAACTATAGAAAAAATCCAGAAAAATATCAAACTTCTAGAGATTCACAGGGTGTCTATACGGTAGAACCTTATAAATCAGAACTTCATCACCTTTTTAAATTTTCCTCTCCCGAGATTGCAAAAAAATCAGCCAACCTTATTTATGAAAAATTTATTAAATATAGGGATAAAAAAGATAGCATCGGGATGGATATGACCAGGAAGTACTTACAATTAGGATATCAGATTTCTAGAAGATTTTCACTCTATCCGTCAGGAAAGCGACATTTAGGTCAGGGCAAGATTGACAGAGAGATGAGAGAAGCCGCTGAGGTATTTAAATCATCTCTGGTGAAAGTCATGAAAGATGCCAAGTATAACCCTTTTTAAAATCACCAGTTATACTTTATTGATCTTCCGCATATTTATATTATAGTCAATGTTTCTGGAGAATGTTTTGGAATTTGAACAAGAAAAGCTTTTATCGATAATCAGGGAAGAAGCTGTAAAAAAAATAATATCAGAAAATAAAAAAGATGTTAAAGAGTTTCTATCAATCCAAGAACAAAGTAGTTCACGCCAAGTAGCACCTCAGAGAAACTATCTCCAAGGTCCTGCTGTAAGGCAGTTTCAGGGTCAGCTTGGTTTATCACCTTCTCAATTTAGCAGAACCAACGAAGACTTTTTAAATCAAATTAGAAATGTATATTGTGATGGAGCCTACGGGAGAGTTTCTTCCAGGGCCTCAGATAGCGAGAAAAATTCAGCAATTAATATTTTTAAAAGTGAAGTTGATAACGGTGTTCTTGGTCCCTATACTCACAAGAGATGGGAGCTTTGGGTTCTTGCAAACTATGGTAACGAACAGAGAGCTAGAGTTAGACAGTGTATAAACTTACCAAATGTAAAGGCAGGGTTAGCTGAAATATACATAGACAGCGGTGAGCAAGGTGGACCAAGTGCTGCACCTACTGTTTCTCAAGTTGCTGACAACTGGGAGATGGCGGGAAGAGAGTTAGGGTGGACTTTTGGTGGCGATAATAGCGAGAGACTTCAGAGTGCAATAAGAGCCACGACTACCGGTGTTAGAAATGCTACTAAGTTTATGCAAGAACTAGCAGATCCTACTAGAGGGGTAAGCTCTCCTCCTGACTCTACAGATCCCGGAGATGCAATTATACCTGCAGGTGGGACAGGTGGTTTTAATCCTCTTTTGCTTATCAGGGCGTCAGTGAAACAAAGAAGAGCAGCTGATAGAGCTGCCGAAAGGGCTAGGGAAGATCAAGATGTTTCCACAACTACACCTTCAGGTCCAGTAATTCAAGATACCCAAGCTGATAACATTCCCCTAGATGCTTTGCCAAGAGGAAGAGGTGAAGACGAGCAACAATATGCTGACAGAAGGAGAGCAACACATGACTATCTGACTAGTGCTCTTGGAAATTATGGAACAGAGGCTTCCCTAGGATCTTCAGGAAACCCACACGAGATAGCCTTTGGGGGACTTATGGGATATAATGGTAGTCTTTCTTCTGTCAATGGTTCTTTTTACTACCTCGTGGATCCTCATATTCAAACTAGAAGACCGACAAACTCTAGATATGCCCCTCTTCATCAAGTTTTTACATCTGCAGCGTTGCTTGATACCTACGTAACCCAAATAAAGCAAGGATTTAAAGATTCTGGCTTCGTAATCGGAACCAATGTTAAAAGAAGTGCCATTGCATCTTGGGTCAGGCTTTTTGGATGGCTTGCTGGCCGCCGCAGTGGCGGTATTTTGAATGACTCGGGATTAACTCTTAATCAGCAAGGAAGTTCTCCAAATAAAATGGGAAGAGCTGGATACAAGGCAGGCGGAGAAGTCTACGACGCTGTAGGTTATATCTTATATAAATTTTCTTCTGATAATAATTTCGATGGACTTGATAGCAATATTGATCTAATTACTGCAGCTAGAGCAGCCGAGCACGATGGCGGCACTGAAGCTGAATTTGAAAGCTTAATTAGCTCACTAGAGAGAATAATCTCAGATCTTGGACTTAGGCCGAGAGGACAAGCTCGCCCAAGCACACGTAGCGGAGGAGCTAGAGGGTGGGATCCTGATGCTGCAAGAGAAAATACTGTCAAGTGGCGAGAATTTATTTCCGGTACTACAAATGAATCAGCTAGTCCAAAATCTAAAGCTCTTTCTAGAATTATTGATAATGCCATAAAAGAATCCTTTGGTGTCGGCCAGCAATCAAGATCTACACCTATTGATTTTGATGATCCGGCTGAAGAAGTAGCAGATTCTCCTGAAGTGGAGACTCCGGCTCCTCAAACAGGTACAACATTAAGAGGTCTTGAGGCAACTCAGGATGTTAATTCGATTGCAAAGCTAAGGAGATTTTTTAATCTACCTGACGGTAGTGTCTGGGATGCAGCAGCAGACTCTTCCTTTCAATTTTATTTTGACCAATACTATAGCGGTCAAGGCAAGCCTGGACTCAGTAGACAGCTATCAAACGGATGGAACGCAATGTCTGCCTACATGGCTTCAAATAACATTGCCAGCTATCCTAGTGGCGCTTCTGGGCTGCTTAGTTTTGTACTAGACGGGAGCATGTTTAGAAGTCAGAGGTCAAGAATTAGAAGATTTGTAAGAGAAAATAGATAATATAGATTTTAAATTCTTTGGAAAGCATTTTGAAAAAAAGTAAAAAAATACTGGTTACAGAAGAAGATCTTCGAAAGATTTTGGAAAAAAATATTGTCTTCGAAAAGAGATTTTACACATGGTCACAACCTTATGGAAGCAGATTTTCTCGAAGTGTTAGTTCTCCGTCATGCCTGGCAGCAAAGAGCGGTGCTGGTCGACTAGATTCAGAAAAGGCAAGATTAAAAAACTTTATAAAAGCAGGTATTGAATCAGAAGGATACTCAGTAGGCGCTGACGGAAATCGTGACGGCGGGCCCAGATCATTACCGATGATAGAGCAGATACCAGATGAAAAGATAATATGGGAAGGCCCTACTGAACACGATATGGGAGAGCTTGCAGGTGGAGACTATATTCAATATAGACTTACTATCGGAGTTGAAGCTATATCTCATAGAGGAAGAAATTATGAACGTCGAGCAATTGTCATAAGAAATAATGTTCTTCAATCTGGAACGAGACCTGTTGAAACTTCAGCTGAATCTTCTACGGATGAGATAAAGAGGCTTTTAACACAAAAGATTTCTATTAGAGAGGCTAACGGCCTAAGTGCAGGAGATCAGCCTGCAGTCTATCTTAATTCAAATGATGAAGGAGACCTTAATTCTGCTCATGAGGGTAGGTGGTTTTATAATCTTGCACCAGAAGCTGTCCAGTGGCTTAGGGATTGGGTGCAACTCGAAAAGCTTTGCCCAGAAGAAGACAGAGAAACCGTCGTAGATTATGAAGATAGGCAGGGTACTTCAAGATCATCTTCCTCCAGAGGCGGAGGTGATGGGATAAGCGGTGCCGGTGCTCTTGTAAGTACTTCGTGGTGGAGAGGAAATAGAGCTACAGGGAGACCCGTTAGCTCAAGCACCAGCGGTCAATCTGTCTTAGTAGTAGCACGACTTTCTCCAGCAATAATTAGCAAACTCTTTGAACATCATCCGAACATTAGAGATTATAGGGTGAGAGGTGGAAGCCTAGAGTCAGGAAGAGTTGCATTTTTACTTCCTGCTACAACTCGCGCAAGAGACGCATTTGATGATACAAGTCTATCTGATGCTCAGTCAGGTCTATCTGCCAATAGAGGGCTTGTTGGTAGCTATGATACTGCAATGGAAGAGTTTAGAGGTCATGAACCTGCAAAACGACTAATAAATTCAATCACTTACGCTGCTGCTGAAGCTGGCGCAAGACGAGGTTCAGCAGCAATAGATTTGACTGGGTAAGACTTTAGATATCTTAAATCTTCTGCCTTTTTTTCGACTCGTATATTCTTCTTCTTCCAGGCTGTTTTGCGTAAAGCTTTATGAGCTCACCAGCTTTTGCGTTTGCCTGATCTTCGTGAAATCCGCCGGCGTCTCTAACACTTCCATGTAGCATACTTTGCTCATCTTGCATCATGTGAGTCATTTCATGTGCAACAGATCTCATGACGTCAACAAGAGCTCTATTTTTTCCATAGACTCTGATATCGTTTTCTCCTACAATATATGCTGCTGTTGTTGATATTCTATAGGGTTCTCTTTCTGAAACAATGTATATTTTACAACCATTTTTTATTGGTAGTTTTTCACAGCAAAAGTTTATAAAGTCTGATATCAAAAGGGTCTTTTCTTGATCCATGTCTAGCTTTGGGCAAATGTAAAGTTTTCTCTTCATTTTATTTTAAATTGTTGTAAATGGTTTTTCTGTTGTATATTATTTAATTATATGGCGTGGGAGGATTGAGCATAGTCTTTTTTATTTTGATATAGGGAGAAAGATGGAATGAAGTATTTTAATTTACTGTAGAAAGATTGGTAAAACAAAGTCACTTTGCTGAAAATGAAATATCATATGTTTTCTCTGGGTGTTTATTAACAAGTAATAGGTGAAAGTAATGTAGATATTTCCATTTCTAGTAACCGAATTTTTAAAGGATATAAAAAATGTCTAATCCAATTTTAATTAAAATAAAGATGATAGAGAGCGGAATTATTCCCGCAAGAACGGGACACGAATTGAGAAAAATGCTAGAGTCAATTCCAAAAGAAGATAGAAGAAAATTTAAAAGAAAGTTTAGAAAAATCTGGAGAAAAATAGCAAAATCAGAGAAGTCTCTTGTTGAACCCATGGGCTTGGGTAGTAAAAATCCAACAAGAGAGCAAAGACTTCAAAGAACAGCTAGGGTCTATATTAATGTCGCGAAAAAAGTCTCGTAAAGAGAAATCAAAGCCAAAAGTTGAAAAACTGGAAGGATGGACCATAGGTGACTATGCGTGGGCTAACTATGTTGATGGGACAATAGTAGAGGGTGAGGTTGTAGATTTTTATCCTAATGACAACCATGGACCTTGTGCCCTAATAATGACCCAAAACAGGGGTACAAGAACGGTTTTGATAAAAAATATGGATGATAAAAAGATAAAAAAAGTTAGACAAAAAAAATCTAATAAATAACTTTATTTTTATCCAAAAAATCTCTAATCTCTTCCACGCCTACACCCATACCAACAACAGGGAAGTTTGGATCCGCCATCTGTATCATTCCTATGATTTCATAGTCTGAATTTAGAACAAGGCTTCCTGAGCTACCAAATATTGCAGGTATTCCGAAGAAGCAAATTCCACTGTAGTCACATCCTGAAAACATTCCTGCAAAATGGGGGGCAGCACCGTCTGACCTGATAGAAAGGGGTGCAGATATTGTGTATATTTCTTCACCAACATCAGGCATGTTTTCTGACAGTTCAAGTTTTCTAAAAGAAGGCATTTCAGATCTTACCAGACAAAGATCGTTACTTCTATCAAAATCAACAATCTCTGCATCCCACACAGCACCATAGAAATCTGTCACTGTTAAGATAGTTTCAGTTTCAAACATAAGACTAAGTGTTGGACTTATGCTCCCCTCTGGGATTCCAAAAATAGTCTCACAAAAATGACCTGCTGTCAAGATTAAAGATTCTCCTTTTTCATTTGTTCCAAATACCATTCCAGAAGCTGTGCTACCTTCCATAAAGAGACTATCTTCGCATTCTTCGTGATTATATTCACAGTCTTCTATAACAATAGATTTTGTTATTCTAAGGCTTACAAAGTTTTCAGTAGGTATTTTTGATAATTTGCTAGGTGTTTTTTCAACTATAAGTGCAATTGAAGATATTATCAAGGATATAAACAGGCTTAAAATTAATAATCTCATCAAATTTTCTTTCAAGCTGGTATTTTTCACAACCCTTATCTCACTTTGTATTAGAAGCCTAATTTAAACCTGTACGCGTCTTATCCTCATTTATTAAATATGTATGAATATGAAACTACCCGATGAAAAATTTATAAGATCTTTTGTTAGAGAGGTTCTAAAAGAAGAACATAGAAAGACAAGGTCTTGTGGAATAGTAGTTGTCAAGAGGTTTGGTGAAAAATGGAAACCCCTGGCTCTGGTTGTTGGTAATAAGTTTGATATTCCAAAAGGGAGAATGGAACAGGGTGAAAACTCTCTTGAAACTGCTCTAAGAGAGACACTGGAAGAGTCTGGAATTTTTAATCTTAATTTTCTCTGGGGAAAAGATTCTTTTAGGTTTTCAAATTTAACCGTTTTTGTTGCTGCGACACTTGAAGAGCCCAAAATAAGACCTAATCCGGAAACAGGTCGTCGAGAGCATGACTTTGCAAAATGGATGGATTGGGATGATATGATATCTAGAAGCAGCCCAAAAATATCACAATCTCTTGTTTGGGCAAGAAGAAAAATTCAGCAATAACATTTATTATACCAACTATTTGAATTATAATCAACATACAAGATCATAATAGATATAAACATGTCAATATTTAAATCAAACCCAAGAAGAGCAGACAGATCGGCATCCGATCGAGCCAGGCATAAGAAAAAAATAGAGCACGCAATACGGGAAGGAATTCACCATATTGTATCTGATGAGTCAATAATTGGTCAAGATGGCAAAAAGAAAATAAAAATACCTGTAAGGGGAATCAAAGAGTATAGATTTGTATACGGTGAGAATGAAAATAACAAAAAGGTAGGATCAGCGCCTGGAAAAGATATAAGCAGGGGCCAAAAAATTGGTCAATCTGATCAGCCCGGAAAC